>Ga0209550_10002038_pt1 | contig 19523 bp, 22 predicted proteins | sample LauGreSuBDMM15SN_2_FD_187567 | JGI IMG/M metagenome (GOLD analysis project Ga0209550, IMG submission 187567) | Freshwater lake microbial communities from Lake Michigan, USA - Su13.BD.MM15.SN (SPAdes) (version 5) | ecosystem: Environmental > Aquatic > Freshwater > Lake | place: Lake Michigan... | reverse complement strand
TGTATGCAGATCTGGGTTCATGGCTCTACGGTACTAGGCGTGGGTACATCAGCGCCAAGAGCGCCACTAGATACAGCGGTAATCGCATCGCTGACTTCGGCATACTGGCGAGTAAGCGTGGTTGATCTCACTACATCTACTCAAATCGATCTCGCCGAATTGGTGAATTCAAATTCAGCAAAAACTGGAGATGTTCTTGCTGCAGAATTTCAAACTGCGGGACGCGGCAGATTAGATCGCACTTTTGAAGCACCACCAGGTAGCGCACTCTTATTTTCTTTCTTCATAAAACCAAATCGAACTCGCAGTGAATGGGGATTCATCTCCCATCTCGCAGCACTGAGTATGCAGGAAGTCATCTCACAAGATCATCCATCGCAAGTGCGCCTTAAATGGCCAAATGACATTTTAATTGAAGATAAGAAAGTTGCTGGCTTATTGGCGCAATCTACCGATGATGGAGTGATCATCGGAATCGGAGTTAATGTTGCCATGACCGCAGATGAACTACCCGTGGATACCGCAACTTCACTGGCGCTCACAGGATCAAAAAAATTAGATCGCAATCTAATACTTGGCGAATTTTTAAACCGCTTTGAAATGAATTTTAATTTGTGGGATAGCGGTGCAGATTTCATCGCTAGCTACAGCGCGGTCTGCGCGACCCTTGGTCGCAAAGTACAGGTGGAGGTGAGTGGGCGGGAAAATCGCACAGGAATGGCGCTAAATATAAATAAAATTGGCGCCCTAATGCTCGATGATGGCTTTGAAGTTAACGTGGGAGATGTAGTTCATCTACGATAGCGATGTGAACAAGCGCTTTCCTACCGTGGGAATAATCGGCGCTGGGCAATTAGCGCGAATGAGCGTGGCTCCTGCGACTGCTCTTGGAATCAACTTATTGCTATTTGCAGAAAGTGAGCAAGATAGCGCAGCACAGATAGCACCACACGTAGTTGGCGATTACCGTGACCTTTCGGAGTTGTTGGAATTCGCCAAAAAGTGCGATCTCCTAACGCTCGAACACGAATTAGTTCCACTCTCTGTCATTAAAGGTTTAGAAGCAGCAGGTGTAAAAGTATTTCCTACTTCACAATCCTTTCAATACTCGCAAGATAAAGCGGCTATGCGCGAGAAATTATCGGCATACCAAGCCCCTAAATGGCGCGTCATATCGGAGCAAGGCCAAGCGCTCGAATTTCCATTTATAGCTAAGCGAATATCTGGTGGCTACGACGGACGGGGCGTCTGGAAGGTAGATAATTTAGATGATCTGGCAGAATTACTAATTGAACATCCACAACTGTTAATTGAAGAGTTAATTGATTTTGACAGTGAAATAGCTGTGATGGTCGCCCGTTCCGCGCATGGTCAGGCCACGTCGTGGGCGCCGACGCAAACGGTGCAGTCAGATGGTATTTGCACCTTAACTATTACTCCGGCACCGGTGATTTCATCTTCGGTTGCAGAACAGGCACAACACTTGGCACTTTCAATTGCTGAGGAAATTTCACTAATTGGAGTTATGGCAGTTGAAATGTTTGTTAAAGGAGATCTACTTTATATAAACGAGTTAGCGATGCGCCCTCATAATTCTGGACACTGGACTATTGAAGGCGCTCGGACCAGTCAATTCGAGCAACATTTGCGTGCGATTTTAGATTTACCACTTGGTGATCCAACTATGACAGCGCCTTTTGCGGTGATGGGTAACATTTTAGGCGGAGAGAAGACAGATATGTATCGCCCATATCTGCACCTAATGGCGCGGAATCCAGAATTAAAGTTTCACCAATATAAGAAAGAAGTGCGTAAAGGGCGCAAAATTGGTCATGTCACCGTGATTGGTAATAACCTTCTAGAATTAACCGAGGTAGTAGAACATGCGCGCGATTATATGAGCGGAGAGATTGATGAGTGATGTAGCGATCATCATGGGGTCAGATTCTGATTGGCCAGTAATGGAAGAAGCCGCAAAAGTCCTTGACTCATTTGGCATCACATACACTGCTGAGGTTTTATCGGCTCACCGCATGCCACTTGAGATGGTTGCATTTTCACAAGAAGCGAAAACAAAAGGGTTCAAAGTAATTATTGCAGGGGCTGGTGGCGCGGCACATCTACCTGGAATGGTCGCTTCACTAACAACTTTGCCAGTAATTGGAGTTCCGGTTGCACTGAAGAATCTTGATGGGATGGATTCACTACTCTCGATTGTTCAAATGCCAGCAGGAATTCCTGTTGCAACAGTTGGTGTCGGGAACGCTAAAAATGCCGGAATCTTGGCGGCTCGAATTCTTGGAGTTTCAGATAGTGCAATTTCAGCAAAGGTTAGCGATGCGTTAATTGCGATTAATGCTGAGGCAAAAGAAAAGGGCGCCAATTTAAACGCCCGTCGCAACCAAAAAACTGGTTTCTAACTCACTAATCAGTGCGGCCAAGTGCGTGTACGCGCCAACCAGCTGCACGCCACTTTTCACGATCGAGAGCATTGCGGCCATCAATTAAGAATTTTGATTTAACCAACTGACCAATTACTGAAGGGTCAAGTTCGCGATATTCCTTCCACTCGGTTAAGTGAAGAATCGCATCTGCTCCCTTTACGCAATCTGTAACTTTTTCGGCATAATCCAAGTGAGGGAATCGCTTCCGTGCTGGTTCAATTCCCTTTGGATCGTGAACAACAACTGTTGCGCCAGCAGCCTGAAGTTGCGCTGCGATATCTAGTGCAGGGGAGTCGCGCACATCATCACTATCTGGTTTAAAGGTCGCGCCGAGTATTGCAATTTTATACTGCGTTAAATCTTCAGAAAGATCGGCGCGAACCACATCGATTACCCGCTGGCGGGCGCGTAAATTAATTGCATCAATCTCTCGTAAAAATTCGAGGGCTTGATCAGCGCCGAGTTCTTCGGCACGTGCCATAAAGGCGCGGATATCCTTAGGAAGACAGCCACCACCAAAACCAATGCCTGCCTGCAAAAATCGACTCCCAATTCTTGGATCGTGGCCAATCGCTTTAGCTAAAACCGTTACATCTCCACCAGCTGCTTCACAAACTTCAGCCATTGCATTGATAAATGAAATTTTGGTGGCAAGAAATGAATTTGCAGCTACTTTAACAAGTTCTGCGGTGGGTAGATCTGCGCGTATCCAAGGAGTGCCGAGATCGATAATTGGTTTGTAAACTTCTTTCAGGATATTTTCCGCGCGATCATTGACGACTCCGACCACCAAACGATTTGGAGTTAAAGTATCTTCGACTGCGAATCCTTCTCGTAAGAACTCTGGATTCCAGGCTAAATCTGCTTGTGGTGCGGAAGTGGCGAGAATTTCACGTAGCGCTTGCGCTGTACCCACAGGAACTGTTGATTTTCCAACGACTAGCGCGCCATCTTTTAAATGTGGGGCGATTGCAGCAATTGCCGATTTTACGAATGTTAAATCTGCAGCTAATCCAACTTTACTTTGCGGGGTGCCAACGCAAATAAAGTGAATATCGGCATCAGCGGCAGCTGAAAAGTCGGTAGTAAATGTGAGACGTCCTGTCATTAATTCCGCAGCCAATAGCGTGTCTAGACCTGGTTCATAAAAAGGCAGCTCTCCATTAGCAAGGAGATTAACTTTGCTCTGATCAGTATCTATTCCGACTACTTCAAACCCTAGCGATGACATGCACGCCGCATGGGTTGCGCCCAGATAACCACAACCAATTACAGAGAGTTTCATAGAGTTAAAGTCTAAGGCAAGGTTCTATTTAATTTCACCGCACGGATTTTCTGCCGCTGTGCGAGTCTTGAATTTATCAATGATTTCAGGCTTAGCAGAAGCTGTGCTGCTCGCAGATGGTGATGGAGTTACTTCATCTACTAGCGTGGCATCATTACGAATGCGAGTCCATAAGTCCGCACTTAGCGTTTTATCCCAAATTACTACGGAACCGACTCCTGAAACTCTTCCATTTGGATTAGAAAGTGGAACAGTCAAAGTTCGAACATTTCCAGATGTGAGTCCGCGCATTTGTGTTGCCAAGTTTAATAGATCTTCTTTGCTTAAACTCTCATCCATTTTAACGGTAGAGATAGCTGCATTTATAAAGTTAACAATCTTTATCGGGTTCAATAAGACACCAGTGCTTGTCGCCTTATTCAAAACCGAACTCATGAACTGTTGCTGTCTCTGCATGCGGCCAATATCGCCACGACCATCAAAATCGCGAGTACGCACATACTTCAACGCTTCGATGCCATTTAGTGTATGAGTTCCCGCACTAAGAACTAGATGGCTTTGTGGGTCATCAATGTCAACCTTTGTACAAACTTCAATTCCACCTAAAGCATTAACAATTCTGGCAAATCCGGCAAAACTTATTTCAATATAGTGATCAATCTTTAAATCAGTTTCACCTTCGATGGTTTCAATCAGTAAAGGTGCACCACCGAAGGCAAATGCTGCATTCAACTTACCTTGTCGTGCAGGTATTTGAGTTTTGCCATTGGTGCTTAGATGAGCCGGAATGGTAACCAGTGAATCGCGCGGAAAAGAAACTAAATATGCTTTATCTCTATCCTTGCTAATGTGAACAAGCAGCATGGTGTCTGAGCGACCACCTGCTGCAGTGGCCGTGCTTCCAACACGTAACTCCTTTAGTTCAGCCCCAGTTAAGCCTTCGCGTGTATCCGATCCAACCAAGAGATAGTTAAGTGCTTTTGAGGTTTTCTCAGGTCGATCTTGTAGCCCAGCAAAGACATTGATTCGAGCGATATTTCCGCTGACAACTCCAAGTCCGAGCCAAGACACCGATGCAAGAACGACTACACCAACGGAGAGTGATGTAATAATTCTTATCGCGCGCGTCGATTTCACATGCGAACTCTACTTGGGCGATAGCGTGGAGGGGTTATGGCGACATCAATGGGCGAGTTATCTGTCTCACCTGCAATTAGCGTCATCCTGCCAGTCCTAAATGAAGAGCCACATTTAGCTGAATCTGTGAGCGCAATTCTCTCTCAGGATTACATAGGTTCATTTGAAATAATTCTTGCGCTCGGCCCATCACGTGATAAGACCAATGTAATTGCAGAAAGTTTGGCTCTACGTGATAGCCGAATTAAATTAGTAATGAACCCAACCGGAAAAACTGCCGCGGGGCTAAATTTGGCGATTGCGGCTTCCGAAAATCCCGTGATTGTTCGAGTGGATGGCCACGCAAAAATTCCAAATAACTATCTCTCCCTTGCAGTAACGATCTTGCGTGAATCTGGCGCAGTAAACGTTGGTGGAGTTATGGCGGCAGAAGGAGTAACAAATTTTGAAATCGCAGTCTCTCGTGCAATGCGCAGCGCACTTGGGGTAGGGGCTTCACGTTTTCACACGGGTGGTAAAGCGGGGGAGGCCGACACTGTTTATCTAGGAGCGTTTCGGCGAGAGGCGATCAACGCCGTTGGTGGATTCGATGAGAGATATACCCGCGCTCAAGATTGGGAGTTAAATCACCGACTTCGCAAAAACGGGGGGAAGATTTATTTTGATCCGCGATTACAGGTTACCTACAGGCCACGCCCTAATTTAAAGAAACTTGCTAAACAATATTTTCAATATGGGCGTTGGCGCCGAGTGGTTTCCCGAAGTCATCCCGGAACGGTAAATTTAAGATACCTTGCGCCACCATTCACACTTCTCGGAACGATTACCTCGCTACTTCTAGGGTTTTTAATTGACCCCTTCTTTTTTATACCTGCCGCTGTTTATGGAATCTTTCTGCTCATCTCATCGATATTAATTGCGAAATCTGTCCGCGAAGCGATTTCTCTTCTTGCAATTATTCCTACGATGCACTTTGCGTGGGGTGCGGGCTTCATCTCCTCAACTAAAAAGTTGCGATAACAAATGGCTCTTTATAAGCGCATTTCAATAGCTTTAAGCGCAGCTCTCTGCCTAACACTCCTACCATTGACTAATAGCGCAGCTGCGACACCTGAGAAATTTTCATTCACTGGAAGCGGATACGGCCACGGCGTTGGTATGAGCCAGATTGGCGCGCGGGCTAAAGCACTAGCCGGCGAATCCGCTACGGCCATTTTGAATTATTACTACAGTGGTACCAAAGTTGAAACTGCCACAGATTCAAAGATATTGCGCATCAATATTGGCCACTTGTTAAAATCAACAAAGGTAAGAAGTGACTCCAATGGAGCAAAATTACAACTATTTGCAGGAGCGCTATCCGAGTCCAAAACTGCAGATGTGCTTTTAGATATTCCTGGCAAGACCACGCTTAATGTAGAAATATCAGGTAGCCAGTTAAATATCTCAACTACACAAGGCGCTAACACCACACCAATCACCAACGGAACATCATTTACTCTCCGATGGAGTGGTACTCGCCATATGGACGGTGCGCCAACGGTGATTTCCGTAACGGCAAATTCAACGGTTAATAGGTATCGCTATGGTCAGATCCAATTTAAGGTAATAAAAGATAAATTATTAGGAAATCGTCTATCAATAATTAATTCTGTCAGGCTGCAAGATGAGTATTTATGGGGGATTGGTGAAGTTCCTTCATCTTGGCCACTTGCTGCTCTGCAAGCGCAAGCGATAGCTTCCAGAACTTACGCCCTAGCGAAATCTTTAAAAATTCGCGCTGCTTGCAGCTGTCACTTATATGGATCAATCAGCGATCAATCCTTCGTCGGATTTTCTAAAGAGAGTGAAGCGCTTTACGGTCAGTTTTGGAAGAGTGCGGTAGATAGCACCGTCGGTCAGATAATCACCTATGACGGCCTTCCAATTACAGCTTATTTTACCTCGTCAACCGGTGGCGCTACCGAAACTTCAGAACATGCTTGGGGAACCGCAACTCCATATACATTGAGCGTTTCTGATACCGCAAGTGCTGATATTAAGTTAAATCCAAGATTTGCAACCTGGTCACGGCAGATTTCTCAATCAGTTATTGCATCTGCATTTCTTTTACCTGATGTTGTTTCACTTGAAGTGCTTTCACTAAACCCAGTTGGTACTGTCGATCAGATTAAGGCAACATCCTCGACGGGCGCGACCGCGAAACTTACTGGAGAAACGTTCAGGAGCAGAAGCAAATTACCTTCTGCCTGGTTTTCTATAGTCGTTGCGTAGTTGCTAGTTGGCGTGAAGCATTGAGTTAAGACCGCCCCAAGTACCTGTACGGACTACAACTTCTAAGCAACCATCTAAAGAGTTTCGCCTAAAGAGCAGATCATTAGCACCTGAAAGTGCACCAGCTTTAACGATTTCGCCATCTGGCAGACGTACTTTGGCAGCAGCGGTTATATAGGTTCCTGCTTCAATCACACAGTTGTTGCCGAGTGAGATACCGAGCCCCGAGTTTGCGCCGAGCAGGCATTTTTCTCCGACTGAGATAACTTCTTTTCCACCACCGCTTAAGGTGCCCATAATTGATGCGCCACCACCGACATCGCTGCCATCTCCAACAACAACACCTGCAGAAATGCGCCCTTCAACCATTGATGTACCAAGCGTTCCAGCGTTGAAGTTAACAAAACCTTCATGCATAACAGTTGTACCTGGAGCTAAATGCGCTCCAAGTCTTACTCGGTCAGCATCGGCAATACGAACTCCAGTAGGAATAATGTAATCAACCATGCGCGGGAATTTATCTACGCCAAATACTGTGACGTGGCCAAACTTTAGGTGTAGACCAGCGCGGACTTCCTCAAAACCTTCAACGGCGCAAGGACCAGCAGATGTCCAAACCACATTAGTTAGTAGTCCGAAAATTCCATCCATCACAGCGCCATGAGGCTTTACTAAACGATGCGAAAGTAAGTGAAGGCGAAGATATGCATCGACAGCGCTTTGCGGGGCGACGGCAAGATCAATTTCGATTGAAACTAACTCGCGCTTAACTTTTCTAACTTCATCTATTCCGACAAGAGACGAAAGTGATTTCTCTGGTTGACCAGTTAGCGCTCCAAGTGTTGGGTTAGGAAACCAAACATCGAGAACGGTAGTGCCAGATAAAGTGGCAATTCCGTGCCCAGATGCCAGAGCGGAAGTCGCTTGCTTTGATGAAGACATGCGATAAGCCTAACCCCTATTCTTTGGCTCATGCGTATCGCCGTTTACTGCTCTTCCTCACAGACCATAGATTCAAAATATATTGAGTTAGCGCGCGATCTCGGCTCGGGTATCGCAATGCGATCCTGGGAGTTGGTCTCAGGTGGCGGGCATATATCTGCAATGGGAGCAGTCTCGCGTGGGGCGCGTGAATCCGGGGGACGGACAATTGGAGTTATCCCACAACTATTAGTCGATATCGAATTTGCAGATAAAGAATGCGATGAACTGCATGTCGTTGATTCAATGCGAAATCGCAAGGCGATGATTGAAGATCTATCAGATGCCTTTATTGCACTCCCTGGAGGAATCGGCACTTTGGAAGAACTATTCGAAATTTGGGTGGGGCGCTTTCTAAAGTTTCACTCCAAGCCAGTAATCGTCTTAGATCCATTTGGTTTATATGCACCACTTGCAACGCTAATTGATCACTTAGAAGAACATGGATTTGTAAAACCTGGACAGCGAGAGCTACTGCACTGGGCGAGCAGTATTGAAGAAGCCCTCGATATCGCTGCCGGCTCAAGATAGAAATTTGTTAACTTAGCGATGAGCCACAACATTCATATCTCTGTAAACCTTCCTTGTGATCGTGAGCGCGCCTGGCAGGCGATCGCCGATTGGGAAGGTCAAGGGCGCTGGATGTTACAAAGTAAAGTTTGGGTGACTTCTGAAATTCGTGAAGGAATTGGAACATCGATCGCAGCATTTACCGGACCCTTCTATAAACGCTATCCACGCTTTTCCAAACTTGGTTTGCTTGACACAATGGTTGTTACCAATTGGCAACCACCGTCTCGTTGCGATGTCATGCATACCGGCAAAGTTTTACGTGGCGTCGGCAGTTTTGAGTTAGTTGCAATTTCCGAAAATACGACGCGATTTAATTGGTCAGAAGATATTGAGTACTCTCGCCTGCAATTCTTAGCAATATTCCCATTTTTATGGATTGGTGTACGAATATCACTGGCTCGCCTCTCCACATCGCTACGCCCACCCGAGTAACCTTGCACCTATGACCGCGCCTTTATCCCTTCCGGATGCCCTGGCGCAGTTACCGGAAGAAGAGCGAATTGTTTTGTCGCTGCATTACCTGCGATCACTTCCCAGCCAAGAGATCGCACAAATGCTCGGTGTACCCGAAAAATCGGTGTTGGCGGTAATGGCATCTGGAAAGGCGCGGATTACCGCTCTACTTGGGCTGGGTTAAGGGCGCTGCCCCCGCCGATTTCATACCTAGCCAGATATGCGAGATACTTATCCTCTGCAATTCCCCTGCAATACAGGTGACGCCCATTAAGGCTCACTTATCTTCGGTAGTAAATAGGTAATAAAAGGAGACTTCCCAATGGCAGCCATGAAACCTCGTACTGGTGATGGACCGATGGAAGTTACCAAGGAAGCTCGCTCGCTTGTTATGCGAATTCCACTTGAAGGCGGGGGACGCCTAGTTGTTGAAATGAATCCGCAAGAAGCAAATAACCTCAGCGCTGCCCTCGAAGCGGCAGTGGCTTTAATCAAAAAGTAATTCAATTTAACCCATTTTTTCGCCTCCCAACTGCACTTTCTGGGCCGGCACTCGCTAGCCTTTGGCAATAATGACCACCAAGACAGCGCCTAAATCTCACTCAAAGTTTTCTGCCTCGCTACTTACTCCGATCGAGGTTTCCATAGACGCGCTCGCAGATGCACAAGCAATTGCAATTGGCTTTACCGCCGATTCGAATACACCCGCAAATTTTGATTTTCCTGCAAATAGCGCGCTAATCAAGAAGTTAGAAAAATTATTCGATTTAAATTTAAGCGATGAACTGGAATTCTTCTCCGCCTCCGGAAAAGCAGGAGAGTTATTTGAAATACCCGTCTCATCAGATCAAATGCAGGCAGATCGAATACTTTTACTTGGCCTGGGGGACGCAACCACTCCTTCACTTCGTCAAGCAGGTGCAGCGCTGGGCCGCAAGGGGCGCGGCAAAGCCACAGTGATTGCCTCAATCTGTGTTGCAAACCATGAGCAGTTAAAGGCATTTGCGATTTCGGTACAGCTGGGCGCTTATATCTGGACACAAAAAACTGGAGCCACGCAAGAGTTACCACAATTTTTATTTGCCACTGAAAAAACTGATGTAATTAATGGCGCTGGAGTGATTGCTAGCGCAATTTCACGTACTCGCGATTTAATTCATACTCCTTCAAATATCAAGACTCCACTTTGGCTGGCAACTGAGGCTGAGAAAATTGCCGAAGAAAATGGGTTAGATATTCGAATTCTGGCTGGAAAAGAGTTAGCGGAATTTGGAGGGCTGCGCGCTGTCGGAAATTCATCACCGAATCCTGGGCCTCGATTTGTAGAAATTTCATATCATCCGCGCGGAATGAAAAAGAATCTTGGCACACTCCCACATGTGGTGATTGTCGGTAAGGGAATTACTTTTGATACAGGCGGAATATCTTTAAAGCGCCCCTATGACGTCATGATGGCGATGAAATCAGATATGGCAGGATCTGCTGCCGCTCTCGGTGCGATCAGCGCACTTACACACTTTCAACCACAAGTTCACGTAACCGTTTTAATGATGCTTGCAGAAAATGCCCTCTCCGGAACGGCGCAGCGTCCGAGCGATGTAATTACCCAATACGGCGGTAAGACTGTTGAAATTTTAGATACCGATGCTGAAGGCAGATTGGTCTTAGCCGACGGAATCGCTTACGCCGTTAAAAACTTAAAGCCAGATTACATACTCGATATTGCAACGCTGACTGGCGCAGCTACCTTAGGTTTAGGAAGACAACATGCCGCGATGTATACGCGCAATGAAGAATTAGCCAAGAACTTTTTTGAAGCAGGTCAGCGCTCAGGCGATCGCGTTTGGCATATGCCGCTCGTGGATGATTATCAAGAAGCGCTGGAAAGTCCGATTGCAGATCTCAGCCATATTACTGGGAAGAAAAAATTTAGCGCTGGTTCAATTACCGCAGCGCTCTTCCTTGAACAATTTGCAGGAGACCACACTTGGGTGCACTTTGATATTGCTGGCGTAGCGCGCAGCGAGGCCGATGCTGGCGAAAATCCTAAAGGCGGAACTGGCTTTGGGGTCCGACTTCTTGTCGAATGGCTGACCACACTCAAATGATGATTGATCCACACACTTACGCAGAAACTTTCCTGCCTGAAGATGAAGTGAAGAGAAATGCGCGCGCAGTTGGTGAAGAAATGGGCGCAACAGATGCCACCGCAGGAACAGGCGCTTACCTAAAACATTTAGCTCATATTTTATCCGCGCAATCTGTCGTTGAAATAGGTACAGGTTCTGGAGTCGGCGCGCTCTGGGTTTTAGAAGGAATGATGGCAAGCGGAACACTTACTTCGATAGATAACGAGATGGAACATAGCAATGCCGCAAAGAACGCGTTTTTAGATGCAGATATCGCGGCCGCTCGCTTTCGCCTAATCACCAATCCTGCAATGGAAGTTGTTACAAAATTGGCCGATCGTGCATATGACATGGTTATCTTCCGTCACAACCCAGAAGATTTACCTTTTGCGATCAATGAGGCCCATCGAATTTTGCGCAGTGGCGGCGTTTTTGTGATCGATAATTTCTTCGGCGGAGAAAAAGTTTCAGATCCTGCACAACGCGACCCAAAAACAGTTGCGCTCCGTGAGGCTGGGAAATCACTGAAAAACCAGGTAGACCTTTGGGTGACTTCATTGATCCCGATCGGCGACGGTTTGTTACTTGCTACAAAATTGTAGGAAGATAGGTATATGAGTAACTCACAGCCATCAGGTGCGCCTGGCTCAAATGGACCTTGGTGGATACCCGCAACTAAAAACGGTAAGTCCAATCTCATAACTCGGTCAAACGCGATTCTCTTGGCCTTTGTTGCTGGGTTGGTAGGTTCAATTTTTGGTGCTTCTTCATCTGGATCACTATTTGGGCACTCTATAAATATTTCTCGCACATCAAACTCGATTGAACGCGCGCCTGGATCAGTTGCAGATATTGCAAAACGAGTAATTCCGTCCGTCGTATCAATCGAAGCTGAAACAAAAGATGGCGGCGCAACAGGCACTGGATTTGTTATTGAGAGCAACGGATACATTCTTACAAATAATCACGTGATTGCAGAAGCAGTAACAGGTAACGGAGTTATTAGCGTTACTTTAAATAGTGGCCAGGAATACACCGCCAAAGTTATCGGCCGAGATTCATCATATGATTTAGCAGTTCTTAAAATTGCTGCAACTGGGCTTCAAGCTCTGCAATTTGGAGATAGCGATAAAGTGGCGGTCGGCGATTCGGTAATTGCGATTGGTTCACCTCTTGGTCTTTCCGGAACAGTTACACTAGGAATTATTAGTGCAAAAAATCGTGCCGTAACTGCAGGAGAAACTGGTAGCGATAACTCATTTATTAATGCACTTCAAACTGATGCCGCAATTAATCCAGGTAATTCAGGTGGACCACTAGTGGACTCAACTGGTTCAGTTATCGGGGTCAATTCGGCGATTGCAACTCTAGGCACTTCCTTTGGTGGGCAAACTGGATCCATCGGTTTAGGTTTTGCGATTCCAATTAATCAGGCGCGCAAGACCGCTGATCAGTTAATCAAAAATGGAAAAGCAACCTACCCAGTCTTAGGCGTATCCATAGATATGAAATTCGAAGGTGAAGGCGCGCTAATCACCAAAAACGATAAAGCCATTCTTCCGGGGGGACCAGCAGCAAAAGCTGGGCTCAAAGCTGGAGATGTCATTACCAAATTTGATGGTCGCACAATTAGTACTGCCGAAGAACTGATTGTTGCCATTCGCGCTAAGAACGTTGGCGATAAAGTTGAACTTACATACACGCGCAATGGAGTCAGTGCTACAGCAACCGTTGTACTGAACGCTGGAAAGTAAAGCTATGTTCTTTGACTTTGGAGTTGGCGAAGTATTTGGTCTTGCTTTACTTGCGATCATATTGGTAGGCCCTGAGCGACTACCTAACTTAGCCGCAGATGCCGCAAAGTTAGTAAAAAAGATTAAGACCCTGTCTCAGACTGCCACGTCAGAACTTCGTCAAAATTTAGGACCCGGATTTGAAGATCTACAGCCATCTGATTTACACCCAAAGAAATTTATCAAAAAGCACATCACCAACGCTTTAGAAGAAGATCAAACTGCGCCACCTAAGTTCAAGGCCAAGATTGATCCCGATCTCCTATGACAACTCTTGAGTTAGTTCACCAGGCGCTGGCAACTGTTTCAGACCCTGAATTACATCGTCCTTTGCCAGACCTCGGAATGGTCGAATCAGTCACTATAAATGGTTCACAAGCGGAACTGAAAATTTTATTGACGATTTCAGGCTGTCCAATGCAAGATCGACTGAGATCAGATATCACTGCAGCGGTAACTCAAGTCCCCGATATCAGTGAGGTAGTAATTGTCTTTGGAGTTATGTCGGAAGAGCAGCGAAATAATGTTAAGAAGTTACTGCGCGGAGGACGCGAAAAATTTATACCTTTCGCACAACCAGATTCGTTAACACGCGTAATTGGAATTGCCTCCGGCAAAGGTGGCGTTGGAAAATCTTCGCTGACCACAAATTTGGCAATATCAGCTGCTCAACGTGGTCTACGCGTCGGAATTTTAGATGCTGATGTTTATGGACACTCGATACCGCGCTTAATGGGGCTAATGGGGCAACGTCCCACGGCGATAGATCAGATGTTTATTCCACTTGAATCATATGGAGTAAAAGTTGTTTCAATGGAGATGTTTAAGCCAGAGCGCGCTGATGCTGTTGCCTATCGCGGCCCGTTATTGCACCGCGTTCTAGAACAACTCCTATCTGATGCATATTGGGGAGATTTAGATCTGCTTTTGATCGATCTGCCACCTGGCACTGGTGATTTAGCAATTTCATTAGGACAGTTGATTCCTACTTCTGAAATTTTAGTTGTCACGACCCCACAGATTGCCGCCGCTGAAGTCGCAGAGCGCGCCGGTCGCATCGCTCATCAAATTCATCAGCGCGTTATTGGGGTAATTGAAAATATGTCGGCCTTTCCTTGCCCACATTGCAATGATGAGATCGCGCTATTTGGCGCAGGTGGTGGAGAAGAAACCGCCGCTCGCCTCTCCAACTTAGTTGGAAGTGAAGTTCCCTTGCTTGGAAAAGTTCCATTTAGTACAGAATTGCGCACAGGCGGAGACGATGGAAAACCGATCGTTGTAGCCGACCCAGATTCACCAAGTGCAAAAGCGATTTCAGATATTTCTGCCAAGCTAATGGTTAGAAGTAACTCTTTACTTGGAGTCAGACTGGGGCTTAGTACGTAAATCTTTTAGTAAATCTTCTAACTCGTTACGCATAAAGTCACGGGTGGCAACTTCGCCCAAGGCGATACGCAAACTCGCTAGCTCGCGAGTTAAGTACTCGGTATCTGCGATAGAACGAGAATTTTGCGCACGATCCTCATTTAGCGAAATCCGATCGCGGTCTGCTTGACGATTCTGAGCAAGCAAAATGAGTGGTGCCGCATAAGAGGCTTGTAATGACAAAATTAGAGTCAAGAAAATAAATGGATAATCATCGAATCGTAAATCGCGTGGTGCGAGTGCATTCCAAATAACCCAAGAGAGTACAAAGGCAGTCATGTAAACCAGGAATCGTGCAGTTCCTAAGAAGCGTGCGAAACGTTCAGAGAGACGTCCAAAAACTTCAGGATCATAATTAGGGCGCAGTGATCGTCGAGATTCGCGTGGTGTATCTAAACCGGTATTGCGCGTGGTTAGTGAACGTGCCATTAGCGCGCCTCCTCTTCCATTTCTTTATCTAACTCAATATCCATTGGATCTACTTCGGTACCAGTCATATCAGCGAGATCTACTTTTGGCCCGGTGCCGCGGGTTGAATCACGGTGCTCCAAGCGCCAATTTTCAGGTAGCAAATGGTCGAGTACGTCGTCTACCGTGACTGCGCCGAGTAACCGCTCATTCGCATCGACAACAGGCACAGATAACAAGTTGTAACTGGCTAAGTATGACGAAACTTCGTGCAGCGATGAATTGGGATTTAGCCCTTGCGTATCTGTATCAACGATTGAACCGAGGAGCGTTGAAGGAGGTTCGCGAAGTAAACGTTGGTAATGGACCAAACCTATATAGCGACCTGTTGGGGTTTCTAGCGGCTGACGACAGACGAAGACTTGCGAAGCAAGCGCAGGTGAAACTTCTCGAGCACGCACACTTGCCAGCGCATCAGCAACTGAATAATCCGCACTCATCACGATTGGTTCGGTCGTCATCATTCCACCAGCGGAATAATCTTCGTAAGTCATCAGACGCAGAACATCTTCGGCATCTTCGGGTTCCATAAGTTCAATCAGTGCTTGCGCACGCTCTTCACCAATTTCGCGTAATAAATCCGCCGCATCATCTGGGTCCATCTCACCAAGCACATCAGCGGCGCGTTCGCCTTCTAATTCTGCAAGCAAAGCAACGCGCTCTGCTTCATCCATTTCTTGCAATACATCGGCCAAGCGCTCATCGTCTAAGGCGCGTGCAACTTCAACGCGGCGCTTCGGTGCTAAATCTTGGATAACTGCTGCTAAGTCAGCGGCACGTAAATTATTTATGGTGGAAAGCAAATTGGTTACGCCTTGGTTGTGTTCAGGCAAAGTGAATCCAGTTACTTCTTCCCAAGCGACAGTTGAAGTTGCACCCTTACGGCGAAGCCCACTGCCTTTTCTCATAATATGAACGCGATTAATAAACCAATCACCTGTGCGAGTTTGTTCCATTCCTAAATCTTCGACAACGACTGGTTCGTTGTCTTCTAATAGAGTTATGGAGCGATCGAGAAGATCTCCCAAGACGAGTAGTTCACCTGCGCGGGATTCAAAACGTCGCATGTTGACTAAACCGGTAATGACAACCGCGCCAGATTCAATAGAGGTAACTCGAGTAATGGGAACAAAGACGCGACGGCGTAAGGGCACTTCGACGACGAGGCCAAGAATTCGTGCAGGTTGGCTATTGGAACGCAAGGTCGCAACAGCGTCGCGTACCTTTCCAACGGGATCTCCATTTGGATCAAATACTGCGGTTCCTGCAAGACGAGCGATAAATACTCGGTTTATAACGTTGCCACTCATTTTTGGCCTCCCTTCATTGTCTAAGAGTATCGGCTACGGTTACATCTATGTCGCAGCCTTTATCTCGAGATAACCACACTCAGATTCCGGCCCGTCCAGATTTAATTCGCATAAGTATTGGAATTCTGGCTATTGGAACTTCAGGGCCACTAATTGCTTTGAGCGCGATGCCTATTTTAACTCTTGTTTTTTGGCGAAATCTCGGTGGCGCAATAGTCACTGCTCCATTTGCGCTGCGTCATCGCATCGATCGCACCGGTGCGAAATGGGCGATATTGGCTGGTTTTACCTTAGCAATACATTTTATTGCCTTCTTCTTAGCGATGCGAATGACAACAGTTGCAGCCGGTACTGCACTGGTTGCGCTCCAACCAATATTCGCAGCCCTCTTTGTAAAACTTACAGGCGGAGCAATTCCATCGCGAGCTTGGCTGGGAATGGTTGTGAGTTTTGTGGGGGTGCTACTTATCTCAGGAATTGATTTACAGATTTCATTGCGGGCTTTCCTCGGTGATGTGGCAGCTCTCATTTCTGCAGCTCTCGCAGCGGTATACATGATGTTTGGCGCGCGGGCACAACGAACCCTCGAAACTTCAACTTACACATCAATCTGTTATTTAGTTTGCGCCTTAACTGCGCTTCCAATGGCGCTAATCGCCGGAAACCAAATCATTGACTTCGATTCACGCGAATGGATTATCGTTCTCGGTCTAGTCTTTGGTGCACAACTTTTGGGCCACACAATGTTTAACACTGTTTTGAAGCGCGTATCTCCTGCAGTTGTTTCTCTAGCTGTCTTCTTTGAAGTTCCGACAAGTTCAATAATTGCATTTTGGTGGTTAGATCAAAGGCCGCCGGCAGGAGTTATTCCCGGAATCATATTAATTCTGATTGGGTGCGTGCTTGTTGTTTTGCGAACCAGACCCACCCGAGTAATGATCGATGAGTAATAATGATTGATCTACACACGCACACGACGGTAAGTGACGGAACTGATTCACCAGCAGAGTTAATTAACAAGGCGCTATCTGCCGGTATCAAAACTCTGGCGATTACGGATCACGACAGCACATCTGGATGGAGCGAAGCGATCGCCACTTTACGCACACCGATGTCACTTGTTTTAGGCGCTGAAATTTCGACGCTCACAGTTGATGGAATCAGCGTTCACATCTTGGGCTTGCTTTTTGATGGCGAGGATCGTGATCTCCAGGCGATGCTTTCTGATTCACGAGATACCCGAATCCCACGAATGCGTAAGATGATTGAACTTTTAGCAGCCGATGGCATTGCAATAACTATGGAAGATGTAATTGCAGCAACTCCGCCAGGAGCAACGGTTGGGCGTCCACACCTGGCTGATGCTCTGGTAAAAAATAAAGTGATTGCATCACGCGATGAAGCATTTGTAGATCTACTCCACAACGCATCGAAATACTACGTAACTCACGCCGCCCCAACCCCCGAAGATGCAATTTCTCAGATAAAAAAGGCTGGGGGAGTTGCAGTAATTGCTCATCCATTTGCATCGCGTCGAGGAGAAATCATTTCTACTGCGACTTTTTCGACTCTCGTGGCGGCTGGCCTAAATGGAATTGAAGTAAATCACAGGGATCACTCGCAAGTTGAGCGTGAGCAGTTAACTGAAATTGCCGATCAATTGCACTTAGTAAAAACCGGGTCGAGTGATTACCACGGAAACGGTAAACTCAACGCACTAGGTGAAAATCTTACAGATCCTGCAGAATGGGAACTTCTGGAGTCGCTAGCTAATGCACGGAGAGTGGTAAGAAAATGAATGCAATTGAAGTTGGCGCCCTTACATTTTCGATCCAAGCATTTGTAACACTTTTAGTAATTCTTGATCCACCAGGTGCAACCCCAATCTTCCTTGGATTAGTCGCTGATAAGTCAAAGAAAGAACGCGTTCAGTTGGCCTGGCAAGCAGCTTTGGTATCACTGGTTGTAATTACATTCTTCTCGCTATTCGGAAGATTTATTTTGGAGTACATGAACGTTTCTATGGAAGCGTTGCAAGCAGCCGGTGGGCTATTGCTTCTCTATGTATCCCTCGAACTCTTAACTGGGCGAGATATGGGTGGCGAAGATGGAAAGAATAAGAACATCGCGCTGGTTCCTCTAGGAACACCATTGCTAGCAGGTCCAGGTGCAATTGTGGCAACGATGATTTTCGTTCAACAGATCGATACCCCGGCACAGAGTTTCGGCTTAATCGCTGCAGTGGTCTGCGTACATATAGTTATCGCGATTTCCCTAATGGCTTCAACAACAATTCTGGGAATAATCAAGGATTCCGGCGTAACTCTTTTGGCGCGAATTGCAGGTTTATTACTTGCTGCAATAGCCGTTCAAATGTTGGTTGATGCAATTAAAGCGTTCACTGCTCAATAAGAGAATTTATATGGATATTCAATCTTCATCATTTGATCCGCGCGGACTTTTCCTGCCGAATTCAGTCACTTGGCGAATACATTCAGACCCATCAATGGCAGTAGGCGGAATACGCGCTCTCTTGCAACAGGCGCTACATCCAGAGGCTATGGATGGAGTAGCAAAGCACTCTAATTTTCGGGAAGATGCTTGGGGAAGATTGCAACGCACAGGTGATTATGTATCAACAATTACATTTGCCAGTACCGAAGCAGCTTTTGCCTTAGCTGCCAGAGTTAGAAAGATCCATACCTCACTCGGGCTTGATGATCCACACTTACTTCTCTGGGTACATATGTCGATGGTGGATTCATTTTTAGATATCGCTATTAGATCTGGCGTGTCCATAGATGCGGCAGAGGCCGATAGATATGTCTCGGAAATGGTCACATTTGCGCAACTTGTAGGAGTGAGCACTGAAAAAGTTCCAACCACGGTAAGTCAGATGCAGAAATATTTCTCCGATTTATCTCCAGAACTGCGTGCTTCTGAAGATGCCAAACGCGCGGCGCTGTTCTTAACCATCCCGCCGCTTCCAAGTGCTGTTCGCTTCGCAACTCCAGCAGCACCTGCTTGGGCATCACTTGCACTACTAGCTTCTAGTTCTTTACCAGCGTGGGCGCGTTCACTTTATGGAACGCCACAATTGCCCGGACAAAACTTTGCAACTGATATAGCGCTAAAGGCAGTTAGAAAGACTATTGGTGTAATCCCGGATGCATTTCTTGCACCACCAATTTACAAAGAGGCAGTCAAGCGCTGGGATTTGGAGAGAGTTAAATGAAAACCATCGCTATTGC
>Ga0209550_10002037_pt1 | contig 19525 bp, 18 predicted proteins | sample LauGreSuBDMM15SN_2_FD_187567 | JGI IMG/M metagenome (GOLD analysis project Ga0209550, IMG submission 187567) | Freshwater lake microbial communities from Lake Michigan, USA - Su13.BD.MM15.SN (SPAdes) (version 5) | ecosystem: Environmental > Aquatic > Freshwater > Lake | place: Lake Michigan... | reverse complement strand
ACGCCTTGGCAGCACCTTCGTAGATGGTGGTGTCCACCCACGCTTTGGCACACGCAACTTCACAATGCCTCTTCAAAACGGTCAATACATCGAAGTTGTATGTCCACTAGATCACCCAGCAACAGAGCAGACTCCTTGGGGTAAAGCCGTGAGCAAGAAGGCACAAGAAGGTGGCGGCTGGTTAACCTGGGTTTTTGCAACTGAGGATATTTCAAAGGTTGAAGAGAAGTTTGGTCGCCCTGCAATCGAAGGCCACCGCACACGCCCAGATGGCACCGATCTTAAATGGAAGCAAATTGGAGTTAATGAAATTACTGATTCTCGCGAGCTTCCATTTTTTATTCAATGGTTAACCGCTGATCACCCATCACAAGATGGAAAGGCTGTTGCTGCAATTGAGAAGATTACGATTGCTGACACTGATCAGCTATCAGACTCATGGTTTAAGACAGAGATTCTTGATGGATTAAATGGCACAGATATTGAGTTTATTGACCCGTCAACAAATGATGGTGAGTCGGGGATTGTTGCGGTGCATTTGAAGACGCCAAGTGGTGTTGTTCGCCTCGACTAGTCATTTCTGCATTTCACCCTTGAACTTCATAGAAATCCAGAATAGTTTTAGCCATGCCGAATAAGTGCGACGTCCTAATTATCGGAGCCGGTGTTGTTGGTCTTTCAACCGGAATCGCTCTTGTGCAAAGCCGCCCAAGCCTCAAAGTAATAGTCGCGGATAAAGAAAGAGACATAGGACTCCACGCTAGTGGCCGTAATTCAGGTGTTATTCATGCGGGCTTCTATTACTCACCAGATTCACTCAAAGCAAAGTTCTGCCGAGATGGCAATTTCGAACTTAGAAAATTGGCAAAGAAATATGGAATTCCAGTCAAGGACGTCGGGAAAGTCGTCGTTGCTCGAAACGCGGATGAAGACACTCGACTAAACACTCTTTTTGAAAGGGGTATCGCTAATGGCGTTGAACTCGAAATCCATCCAGAAGAAAAGTTAAAAGACTTTGAGCCTCTTGCTGTCACACATAACCGATTCATGTGGTCACCCAATACAGGAATATCAGACTCGATATCAATTGTGAAGGCAATGCGCGATGAGTTTCTTTCACTTGGAGGCGAAATACGTTTTGTTTCGAAAGTTATCTTAAATGAATCGAATGGCGAAATTTATGACGCAAGTGGGAAATTCACTTTCAAGCATGTAGTCAATGCTGCTGGCGCTCAGGCAGACAGAATTTCACGATCAGTAGGTGTCGGTACTGATTATGCGATGTTGCCATTCATGGGTGTTTATCGAGCGACAAGTGACAAAAATCTACCCCTGCAACGACTTGTATATCCAGTTCCCCATCCAATCAACCCATTCCTAGGTGTCCACTTCACACTAACAATTGATGGAAAAGTAAAAATCGGTCCTACAGCCATTCCAATCGCTGGCAGAGAGCAGTATTCATTCACTGAAGGTTGGTCAGGATCAGATATCGCACAAGCGCTAAAGGGAATGAAGTCTTTGGTTACAGGTAACTCGCACGACTTTGGGGCAATCCTTAAAAGTGAGTGGCCAAAAATAATTCAAAAACTATTAGTAAAAGAATCAACAGAGCTCGTTCCAAGTGCAATTGGGGTGAGAGATTGGCATCGCAAACCACCAGGAATCCGAGCCCAACTAGTGCATTTACCGACAGGAAAACTTGAACAAGATTTCATTGTGACTAGTCAGGCAAATGCTACGCATGTTTTGAACGCCGTTTCCCCTGGGTGGACAAGCTCGATTCCATTTGGAAAGCATGTTGCTGAAACATTCGTGCTCCCTCTATTAGGATAAAGACTGGAATCAAAGGAGCAAATTGTGCGTAAAAAGGTAGTTGTTACCGGCGGTAGTGGCTATATCGGCTCTGTACTGTGTCAAAAATTGGTCGAAGCAGGTTATGACGTCCGAGTTCTAGATCGCTTCTTTTTTGGAAACACAATCCCCGATTCACCGCACATTGAAAAGATCAAAATTGATTCACGTAAAATATCGCAATCACATCTGGCCGATACTTATGCTGTTCTTGACCTTGCCGCCCTCAGCAATGATCCAGCTGGCGAATTAGACCCGGTAAAGACATTAGACATCAATTATCGAGCCCGTCGTCGCCTACAAGAATTGGCTTCAGATGCCGGAGTTGAACGTTACATACTTGCTTCTTCCTGCAGTATCTATGGATTCCAAGATGGAATTTTGGATGAAAACTCGCCAACTAACCCTCTGACTACTTACGCAGAGGCAAATTTGCGAGCGGAAGAGTCTGCTCTCCAACTTCACTCGCAAGGCACTGAAATGGTAGTAACTCTTTTTAGACAAGCAACGATGTACGGATTAAGCCCGCGCATGCGCTTCGATATTGCAGTCAATGGGATGACTCTTGGAATGTGGCAAAATGGATCCATTCCAATGCTCCGCGATGGAACGCAATGGCGACCATTTATTCACATTCGAGACACTTCAAAAGCCTTCATTCTTGCCTTAGGTGCTAAGCGAGAATTAGTTGCTGGCGAACGTTTCAATGTTGGTTGCAACGAACAGAACTACCAGATCATGCAATTAGGTGAACTTGTTGCAGAGGGAATTGGAAAGAAATTTGATTTCAGTTGGTATGGCGATCCTGACCACCGTTCATATCAAGTGAATTTCGATAAAGTTAAAGACGTTTTGGGCTTCACGGCCGACTGGACTCCTCTCGAAGGCGCAAAGGAGATTGCAGACGCCCTAGAAAGCGGAGCAGTGAAACCAGATATATATACAAAGACCTTAGCTTGGTACACAGAATTAATTGAGTGGGAAAAGCGCATGAAAGATCTAGCCCCTGATGGAAACATCTTATGAGTTCAGTTTCAATAATTGGTCCGAACGGACAACTTGGGACCGATTTAGTTAAGGCATTTACAAAGGCAAACTGGAGAGTTCTGCCAATCACCCACGCTGAAATATCTGTCGAAAACCAAGAGTCAGTATTTAGTGCACTCAAAACTACCCAAACAGACTGGGTCATTAATACTGCTGCATTTCATAAAGTAGACGAGTGTGAAAAAGATTCACAAAAAGCATGGGAAATAAATGCGGAAGGTGCCAAGAACGTTGCCGTTGCAGCGAGAGAACTTGGAATGTGTTCAGTTTTTATAAGTTCTGATTTCGTATTTTCAGGAATTAAAGGCAGCTCCTACACGGAAAGTGATCATGTCTCCCCAATCAATGCTTACGGTCATTCAAAAGCCGGTGGTGAAGCAGTAACACTCGCGGCTAGTCAAAGTAATTTAGTTGTACGCATCGCAAGCGTCTTTGGTGTGGCCGGTAGTAGCGGCAAAGGGGGAAACTTTGTTGAAACGATAATTAATAGAGCCAAAGCGGGGGACCCACTAGATGTGGTCGATGATATTGTGATGTCACCGACTTATACGGTTGATGCATCAAAGAAGATTTTGGAGCTCATGGCGCAGAGCAAGAGTGGCATTTTCAATGCTTCAAATTCCGGATTAACTTCTTGGTTCGGTTTCGCCAATGAAATTCTTGCACAAACAAAATTGAAGACATCCTTAAGTGCATCTATGACAAGTTTCGAATCAACACCCAAAAGACCGATGAATTCAACGCTAGACATAACAAAAGTTGAAAAGATTCTGTCAGACTCGCCAACTTGGGTAGAAGGCCTAACTAGTTATTTAATTGAAAAAGGCCACTTAGTATGAAAGGAATTATTCTTGCCGGAGGCAGCGCAACAAGGCTTCGCCCTGCTTCGCTAGGAGTTAGCAAGCAATTGATGCCCGTTTACGACAAACCATTGATTTACTATCCGCTAACTACTCTTATGTTAAGTGGAATAAGAGAGATACTCTTGATCTCTACGCCACACGATCTTCCCCAATTCAAAAGACTCTTTGCGAATGCTGAGTCATGGGGAATTGAGGTTGTATTTGCAGCACAACCAAATCCAGGTGGTCTTGCAGAGGCCCTATTGCTCGGTGAAAGTTTCATCAATAGTGGGGAAGTTGCCCTTATTTTGGGCGATAACTTATTTCATGGAACTGGTCTTGGGCGACAACTTCGAGATTCCTTTGTAAATCCAGGTGCTCTTATTGCGGCCTACCATGTTTCTGACCCAAGAGCATTCGGCGTCGTAGAATTTAACGGTAATGGACTCGCGATGTCTCTTGAAGAAAAGCCTGAGATTCCTAAGAGCTCTTGGGCAGTGCCGGGGTTGTATTTCTATGATGAAACAGGCGTCGATCGCACCAAGTCTCTTCAGCGATCCCCTCGAGGAGAACTTGAGATCACCGATCTCAATCGGAGCTATTTATCGGACGGGCAGCTGCGAGTCAAAACTTTTGCCAGAGGTACAACCTGGCTCGATATGGGAACACCCTCTAATTTGCTTGAGGCTGCCGAGTATGTCCGAGTAGTTCAAGATCGTCAGGGCCTATTAATTGGATCGCCAGAGGAAGTTGCATGGCGGGCAGGTTGGTTGGATGACTCGAAATTGATGGAGATTGCTGCCAAATACATAGGAACACAGTATGGAGATTTGCTCGCTAAGTTACCACAAGAGGAGAAATAAATGTCAATCTACGTAGAAGAGACTGAAATTCCAGATGTGAAGATTATTCGTACGAACCGCTTTGTCGATGAACGAGGGTTTTTCACAGAAACTTACAAAGAGTCGGAATATCTAGAAATCGGAATTCCCAGATTCGTACAGGACAACATGTCAGAATCAACAAAAGGTGTGATTAGGGGTCTTCATTGGCAAGCGTCTCCCTTCGGTCAAGGAAAGCTTGTAAGCTGTTTGTCCGGCTCAATTTTGGATGTTGCAGTAGATATTCGAAAGGAAAGTTTAACATTTGGAAAACATGTCGCGGTTGAATTAAATGCACAGGAGCAAATCGCATTATGGGTACCAGAAGGCTTTGCTCATGGTTTTCAAGCACTTGAAAATGATACACGCGTACATTACAAAGTAACCAATTATTGGAATAGTGCAAGTGAAAAATCACTTAAGTTTGATTGCAAAGAACTAGGAATCAAATGGCATGCAATACAAAGAATTGTTTCAGAAAAGGACTTAATGGCCAAAAATTTCAGCGATTTATGAATCCGGAGATATACGTTCTTCTATCTACTTATAACGGAGACAAGTGGCTTGGAGGCTTGATCACTTCACTTGAATCTCAATATGGAGTTGTAGTAAAATTAGTGACACGAGATGATTGTTCCAGCAATCCGCCCAAAATAGTTAGCAAGAAAATAGAAATCACGTTTTGTACTCATATAGAGTCTAACCTCGGCCCTTCTGAGAGCTATATTCACCTACTTAGTCATGTGCCCGAGGGAAAGTTTGCCGCTTTTTGTGATCAAGATGATTTATGGAGACCAGATCGACTACTGGAAGGCTACTTATCACTTAAGGAAGAGGCCGGCCCGGCAATTTCTTCGAGCCAAGTAAAAATCATGGATTCTAAAAAAGTTTGGCCCAAAAGAAGAGCAAAACTCTCTTTTGCAAAATCACTTTATGAGAACCTTATGATCGGTTGCACAATAACAATGAACCCTGATGCGGTAATGATGATGAAAAAAATCCTACCACCTAGGGGAATTCTTCATGACGAGTGGGCATACACACTAATTTCATACCTTGGTAAAGTTGTTTTCATCCCTAAAGTTTTGGTCGACTATAGAATTCATGAACAGAATGACTCTGGAATAAATGCATTGTTCATGTTTAGTTTAAAAACTCAAATTCGCAGAATTAGGAGGTGGCGAAATCAATACAAATATAAGATAACCAAAGCAAAATATCTTTTTGACCTAAATCTATATACTGAGGCTCAGAAAAAAGAGATTCTGTTGAACTACATCGAGTCAAACACAAGTAAATGGAGATTGTTAGTGCATATGATTCGTCTAAGGGTGAAAAGATCAAGTTACTTGGAGGCAATAGTTTACGGACTAATGGCGATATTTTTATCTAAAGAAAATACGCAAAATTAATTTCCCAATTTGTTTTCTTCTTTTTGAACCTATTGGGAATAGCCAAAGAAGAACTTTTTTATGAGAAAAAGTTAGAAGTTTTTCGAACAAAAACTGCCTAAAATCTATTTGCCTATTATTGCCGTCATACACTACTCGCACGCCTCTTCTAGTCATAACTGGGTAAGCGAAAATAGTATCTGTAAACAAATCTGTTAAGGAATTCCCAACTTTAGACCATGTTAGGTCAATAGCAACCTGATCAATTTCTTGAATTTGTTTACGTTGAAGTTCTTCTGAATGTAATACTGAAAGTATGGTACTCACGTCCTTTTCACCATTAAAGGTGAGTGAGTAGGGAACTTGGGAGAAAAAGTCATTTAGTGAAGTTTTCTTAGAAAATAAACTCGCAGTTCCCAACTTGGCAGCTTCAAAAGGAACAAATCCGAATCCTTCGTTCAAGGTTGGGTAAAGTACTAATGTTGAAGTGCTCACCGCTTCCTTAAGTGCCAAATCCGATATCCACGACTTTCGGCTCCAACTATCCTTTGGCAAGGACATTAAGAGATTTTCTTCTGCAACAGAACTAGAACCAGTGCTGGGGCACGGCCCAATCAAACTTAGAAAGACCTCTGGATCTTTCTCGCGGATTTTTGCAAATAAGGTGATGGCGTAAACCCAATTTTTGTGGGCGAAGTTCGCCCCGTACATCAAAATCATCTTCTTTTTTTGACGAGATCCTAACTGTTTTTCAAAATGATCCACACCACACGGGATCACTTTATCTAAAGGATTATCACGTTTGAATTCAAGTTGCGCTTGTTGATAAACAAAATTTGAGATATATGTTACTGCATCTGCTGTCGCAAAAATATCTTCCGTCGCCTGGTGGTAACTTCGATAACTGTCGAAATTATCAAAATACTGAAAGTTATGAAATGAGATAAAATCTAATTGTTGGATTATTACTCGACTTGCTATTTTATGCAGAAAATTCGCTTCTTCTTTAGTCCCAATCTGATTTGGTCGAAAAACCAAATCAAATTTACCCTCCGATGTGATAACTGTCCCAATCTCATTTAGAGAAATAAATCGCGCACTTAAGTCAAATTGATCTTCCCAATGTTTTAAAAGATGGTTTTGTACGAGAATTGTGAAATCAAAGTTCCCATTCTTAATCAAAGCAATTAAAGTTTCATAGCAGAGTCTCGATGTCCCAGTGGGGTTCTCAAGCATCAAACGGCAATCTATTAAGACTTTTGATTTTCTAAAGCAATTAAGTGTTATAAAGAAGAGAAAAAATAATTGATCATTATTTTCCAGATAATTCCACACAACAGAATGATAATTTGGATATCGTTTCCCGATAACTTTTTCGTGCAAATTTTGGAGATTAGAGCGATTATGATCAAAAGTGGCTCCCCCATGATGTGACACGAAAGTCTTGGCCAGGAAGTGATGAAACCCCCTTTCAGAGCATCGTAATGAGAAATCCACTTCCTCCCCATACCCGGGAGAAAATACTTCATCGAAACTTCCAAAAATGGAGCGAGCTTCTCTAGTTATAAGCATGCAGTGACCCACGCCCACCGGAATTCTTGGAACCACATCTGTCACAATCTTATTCAACTTTTCATTTAAACTGAATAGAGGACCCTTCGGAAGGAATGGAATTTCTTCCGAACCGAGTTTCACTTTCGCAAGCCCACCATGATTTGTCATTGCTGTGACTGTTGCAACATTTTCGAAATCTTGTAATGGTTTAATCATCGCTTCGAACCAACCAACGGATACGAGTACATCTGAGTTGACTAGTATTATCTCTTCATCAGGGTACAGCTTAAATACATTGTTGCAGTTCTTAGCAAACCCTAAATTTTCATTTTGCTCAATGACAACAATCCTACTTTTATCTACGTCTTTATCGATCAAATAGTCAGTAACAGGAATTTTATAACAGTCATCTGAAATTATAATTTTGACTTCCAAAGGTGTAAATTCTAGAACCGAAACCAATGTAGAAAAAAACATCTCATAATTCCCATAAACTGGAATCACAACAATAAATTTTTTATAATCGATTTGCAATTAACTTTACCCCTTCGATCCCCCTAGAAACTTCAAAAGGTAGATTTGGTGGTAAATGAAAACCTCCCGTTATGTACTCAGCTTTTGCAATTTTAAATCCACAAACTTCAATTAATGACAACATCTCGTCTAAACCCATTTGGTTGCATGAATTCAATGAGTCGACGCACAGCTGTAACCAATTTTCTTTACTCAACATTCTATCTTCCAAGATTACTTCCAGTAGATCTGATTCTTCACCAGAATTCAGTTTTAACGGTTTAGGTGTTTGCCTTAGGTTCTCAAGATAATTGTAAATCTCAGTAACATCTTTTCCGATATGGAAAAACTCAGGAACCCATTCAAATAAGTGATGTCCCCACCTACTCTTCCACAAGGGGTAGGTCTGGAAAAAATATTTTCCACCTGGTTTTAATGCGCGGTGTATTGAATGTGTTACCTCAGAAAAATTCTCAAAATGCTCACCCGCAGACCAGCTAATGGCAAAATCAAAATCCCCCGGCAGGAAACTCCAATCGTTACTTGGTGCTTGAAAAAAGCTAAAACGTGCATTATCGAAATCAGTTTCAGTAAGGGGGGCATTTGCTTTCAGCCATTCAATATTCAGAGCCAATGGATCTATCCCGATGACAGTACAGTTTGCACGTACAGTTAGGCCTAGTGCAATCAACCCATCGCCGGTTCCGATGTCAAGTATTTTTGCTCCTTGTAGGGATATACCATCGCCTTCAAAAAAGTTAGCAATTTCATTGGGGACAGACCTAAAATGAGCATCGATCCAATTTCTATTGTGGAAAAAATGACCAGTTGCATGTACATCCGGTGATGACATTAGAGGTCCAATCTTCTTTAAATCGTTTAACCAGAGTATATACTGCGATTAAGCGCAATATTCGGAGTCGAGGCATATATGCAACCCACAGCACTGATTACCGGTATCACGGGACAAGATGGCCACCACTTAACAAAATTTCTTCTTGAGAAGGATTATAAAGTTTTTGGCTTAGTATCTGGACAACGAGAGGATGTATCTCGCCATTTTTCTCTGAAATTTCCAGAGGTGGAATTGATTGGCGGTGACTTAGCCGATTTTTCAAGTCTGCTAAATGTGCTAGATCGTGTTGCTCCTAATGAAGTTTACAACCTCGGGGCTATAAGTTTTGTTGGTTTAAGTTTTGCTCAACCCGAACTCACCTCCAATATTACAGGGTTAGGCGCACTGAGAGTTTTAGAGGCTGTTAGAAAGATTGACAAGACAAATTCCATAAAAATCTATCAGGCTTCTTCCTCTGAAATGTTTGGAAAGGTTAGAGAAACGCCACAAAATGAGTTAACGCCTTTTCACCCACGCTCACCTTATGGAGTTGCTAAGTGTTTTGCACATTACATGTGCGTAAATTATCGTGAAGCATATGGGATGCACATCTCTTGTGGAATTTTGTTTAATCATGAAGGTGAATATAGAGGGAAAGAATTTGTGACTAGGAAGATTTCTTCTAATGTTGCAAAGCTAAAGTTGGGAAAAATTAATAGATTTTCACTTGGTTCATTGGATCCAAAACGGGATTGGGGATACGCCGGCGATTATGTAGAAGCAATGTGGTTAATGACCCAGGCAAAGAATCCTGGCGACTATATCGTTGCAACGGGAGAGACCCATAGCGTAAGAGATTTCTTGGCTGAGGCATTGAATGTAGCTGGACTAGAAGGTGGTATTGAAGAATATGTAGACTACGACGTAAACATGAAGAGGCCTTCAGAAGTTGATTTATTGGTGGGGGATTACTCAATGATAAAGCAAGAACTTGGTTGGACACCGAAAGTGACTTTTAAAGAACTGGTACGACTAATGGTTGAAAATGATTTGATACACGAGGCATCACAATAATTTTCAAAATAGAAGGTTATGGCCGCAAGTCGTAAACTCTTCTTAAGTCGCCAACTTTTATCTGGGGATTTCTTGATGGATCTATTTGTAGATCATCTGGTTGAAGTGCAAAATCGTCTCGTGAGACAAATTCGTTTACAATTCTTCTAGTTTCTTGATTGAATATTTCGCGGTCTCGAGCGGAGGAATAGAGAATTATTCCATTAGTAAAAATTGCAAACATGCAAACCAAGGAAACAAGTCCCTTGAATAATTCACCACTTGGCTTGGGTAAAGACTTAAAGATTTCTAAGCCGATAATGAGCAAGAGTATTACACCTACGTACATATACCGAGACGATGTTGCTTGTTCCGCACCCAAGCCGGCACGTGTGATAGTCACAGAGATCATGTAGATCACAAAAGCCGACAAGAAGTAAAGCAAGTCATGGCTATGCTTGGGTCTAATTAGAAGTTGGGCTACAGCAGTAAAGATTATGAAATAGGACATGAATCCTATTCCCGGCAATTGCAAAGTAACGTTTGAAAGCTCCGTGAGGAATGCTTCGGTGTAGTTCGAAATAAGTCGAGGATTAATTGTAAATCCTGGTGTTACGGCACTCATTCCATATGTAAAATTCCATAAACCGTAAAGTAAAAGAGGAAGCCCTGATTGGAAGGCTGCCAAGAGGAAACGCCTTTCAGCAATCAATAGAAATAAAAGGCTAATAAGGAACACAACAGAAATACTTTGACACAAGATCGACGTAACCCCGAAAACGAATGCCAATTTTGAATACTTCGCGATATTCAAACGCAGTAGCAGATATTGTCCAAGAGCGAGAATGATAGCTACATTGTAACCAAGTTGAACTCCCCAAAGTATATTTTCAATACCAGGCCCAAAGAGTAAAACAAAGAAGAATGCTGTGTTATAAAATTTTCGGGAATGCCCGCGGGATCTAATGATTTCTCGAACTAAAAACGAGACTGCCAAATGGCTCGTTACTATTAAGAACCCAACTAGTAAATAGCTCTCAATTCCAAAAAGTTTTACCACTAAGGCATACACAACAACATTTAGGGCAGTAAGATGATCGACCAAGGGTGAGAAAAGAAATTGAGGCCAATTACCATCTAGGAACAGTTGGTAGCGGGGGCCAATCAAGTCCCATTCATCGAAAAAGTACCACTGTCTTGACGCGAGAATCAAAAGTAAAGCGTAAATGACTCCGGTAAAGGTTACGAAAATCATTCTAAGGTGTTTTTCAATTACTTTACTTATTTCCATCATAACCCCATGTTACATTAGCAACATTAGGAGCGTCGAGGTAAATCTGACTTAGAGTCTTCTGGAGTGGAGAATGTAGATGTTCGACTCATCAATTGGCCAGACTCCTCTCTTGATTTTTGCTGGAGGACAAGGCAGTCGGATGCGGGAAGAAACTGAGTTTCGGCCCAAGCCCATGGTGCTTGTCGGTGGGCAACCCATGATCCTGCGGATAATGAAATGGTACTCCAAATTTGGAGTCCATAATTTTGTCATTTTGCTTGGATATAAAGGTGATTACATTGTTAAGTATTTTTCAGAAAGTTTTGACAATGTGCAATTCGAAACATCAAGTGAATTCGTCCACCACATGATTATAACTTTTCCCGAGACCGTATGGAAGATTACACTAATTGACACAGGATTAGAAACCCCAACTGCTGGCAGACTGTTACAGGCCACCAAGTACCTTAAGTGTGAATATTTCTTTTGCACCTATGGCGATGCTATATCAGACGTTAATGTGAGCAAACAGCTAAAGTTGTTCAAACAATCTCGTCTCCCGTATCTTGTCTCTGTTGCTCAACAACGCTCGAGATTTGGTGAAGTTCAATTCGATTCGAAATCCAAAATTATGTTTGAGTTTATCGAAAAACCAGTTTTAAAAAATATGGTCAATATAGGACACTTCATTCTATCCTCCGAGATACATTATTATTTACGGCCCGAAGAGATGTTTGAGGAAAGTGTGATGCCGAATCTAGCAAAAGAGGGCAATTGTGTTGTTTATGAGCATGCAGGATTCTGGAAATCAATTGACACATTGAGAGACTTGAATGAGATGAATGAGATTCTTAAAAGTAAGACAAACTCTTGGGACCTAAAATGAATAAACCAATCTTCAATACTCAATCGCTGTCGGAAATAAGTGAGATTAGGGGTTTATTCTTGGGCGTGTATCCCATTCACACCGACTCACGTGGCTCATTTAGAAGAGCTTTTGATTTCAATGAAATTTCAACTCTCCTCATTTCGTATGGAGAACCCTGCTTTATCGCGGTAAATACAAATATAGCATTCAATTCTTCCGCCGGAACCTGGCGTGGGCTGCACATGCAAAAAGAACCGTTTGCTGAGAGCAAAATTATCACAGTAGTTACTGGTTCGATTCTAGATGTGATTGTAGATATGCGGAAGGAATCCTTAACTTACTTGCATTCTTTTCTGATCGAACTCAATGCCAATAAAGGCAATTTTGTTTTCATCCCAAAGGGTTGCGCACATGGTTACTTGACTTTAGAAGCAAATACAAATGTGATGTACACGGTCGATGCACCACACAATTCCGAAAATGAGATTGGTTTCTGTATTAAAGATCCTGGTTTAGGAATAACGATGGATAAAGAAATTGTCTTGATGTCCGAAAAAGATTCTTCCTGGGCGCATGGAGATTTTGAGAACGTATGAAGATTATTGTCCTGGGGGGATCCGGATTCATCGGAAGCCATTTGAGGAAAGCTTCTAAAACGAAACACGAATTTCTTTTCATCGGAAGGAGTGCTGCCGATGAAATAAGTACAAGGCAGTTTTCGAGTAGGGAATTTCACACAAAAGTTGAATCTTTTCAAGGAGAGGTTATTTTAGATCTCGCAACGCATTTTAATTTATACCCAAGTTATAATGACTTTGACAAGTTAGTTGAAGGATCCCTTACATTTCACATTCAGATGTTTAGAGAACTTGAGGCATATAACTTACCTTGGGTCTATACGAGTTCATTTTGGCAAAGACGCAAAAATGAAAATGAAAAGGCAATAAGCGATTATCATTTCCTCAAGGAATCCATCGAAAAGTATCTTTTTCAAGAAAGTTCTGCAGCTGTCGTTAGCATAAGCTTGATGGATACTTATGGACGTGATGATCCCCGCAAAAAAATTGTAAATCTACTAATGAATTTATCCCCAAATTCCGTGCCTTTAGAGTTGTCAGAAGGCAATCAACTTCTAAACCTTCTTCATGTAGAAGACGCGGCTTCTGGCTTGCTGACTGCATGTGATTTTGCAAGATGGTCAAAGGAAAATGAATCTTTTGACCTACTTGCTGAGGAATTCACGACGCTTAAGTCACTCGCGGAGCAAATTCAAGTTATTCGAAATGTCGAGTTGCCAATATCGTGGGGAGCTCGACCTTATAGGCCTGGAGAATTGTTTGAAGTCCCGAACAATTTGAGACCTTTACCAAGTTGGGTTGCTAATTTTACATTAACCGAGGGTCTTGCTTCTTTGCTTAATTGATTTTCTCTAAAGTCAACCATTCTCGATTTTCTAAAAGCAAGTTCGAAGCATGTAATCGGGAATGAATCCTCGAAAGGTATTCAAAACAGACTCCAAATAGAGATACAAATATTGTCATGTTAAAAAGAATTAGACTTGCGATTCCGTACAGTCCTATTTTTGCAGGATCTAAAATCTTCATAAATGACAATACAAGTAGTAAAATTGAGGTAGCGAAAAAAAGCGAACTTATAAACAACCCCAAAATGACCATGCGCCGGATAACTTTTTGGCTATGCAATAAGAGCGCATCTACCGCCAGCGAATACTTTTTACCGAAAGAAAACTTGGAAACGCCCTTGTGTCTCTCATTTCTGGAATAGGGGATGCTTGCTTCAAAAGTTATATCAGTAACGAGTCTCCCTCTAATAAACTGATTAATTAGGGGTAGACCTGAGTAATTCTTATAAATTGACTTGTCTAGGAGATAAAAATCAGTAAACCATGTGAATTTTTTTAAGTCAGATGAAGATTTAAAAATACGTACAAAAATCGACCGTCCGATCGTGTCCCTAAAGTTTTCTTTTCTCAAGTTAGGTATTCCAACTATGGACCTAAAACCAGACTGCCACTTCTCAAACATAGCGATGATAAGTTCCGGTGGATCTTGTAAATCTGATTGGAGAATTGCAAAGGCATCACCGGAAGCATGATCAAAGGCCAGTGCAAGAGACTCTTGGTAGCCAATGTTCCTCCTCATTCTAAATGCACGAAGTTTTACTCGTGTAGACATTGATTGTATGTATTCCCAAGAGCCATCAGTACTCATGTTATCGTGAAACAATATTTCTAGCTCGCCTCCCAAGGAGTCGATCTCTTTACCCAACTTAATTAACGTAGATTCGATGTCGGACATAGATTCTATTTCGTTGTAGACAGGCAAAAAAAGGGTAAGCACGGCACTTTCTGGCTGGAGATTCATTTCATTACAATACAATAAGCATGCTGAAATCTTGTTGAATTGAAGTAACCGTTTTGGAGGATAAAAATGCGTAACGAACAAATCCTGCGCTTAGAGGAAATGGACGCGAACCATTGGTGGACAAAGTCAAGATTGAATCTTGTCAAGTCACTTGTCTTGCGATATTGCGAATTTGATGCCAAAGTTTTTGAGGTAGGAGCGGGTAGCGGGGGTACCTTGATTGAACTAAAGAAAATTGGATTTCAGGTTCATGCTTTAGAGCCTACAACATTTGGCGCAGAGAACATTAGAAAAAATAATATTGAAGTTATGGAAACTACTATTGATAAACTTGTTGGTAAGAGCTTGGATGCAGACATAATACTCTTGCTCGATGTCCTTGAGCATCTTGAAGATGATGGTCTCGGCCTTAAAACTTTACATAAAGCAACACCATCGGAGACTTTGTTGTGCATTACCGTTCCAGCTGATCCATCCTTATGGTCTAAACTCGATGAAGATGTTTATCACTTTAGAAGATATACCAAAGCGTCGATTTCCAATCTTTTGATGTTGAACGGTTGGGAGCTAATAGAGATTAGATATTGGATGTCAATTCTGAAACCTGTTGTTAGGTTTCGGCGTAAAATTTTGAAAGGAAGCTTTATGTCGGAAACAAAACTTCCAAACTACTATGTCAACAATTTTTTAAAGTTGATATTACGTCTTGAAACTCGGAGTTTAACTCGCAGGATCCCCGGAACGACTATTGCCGTTGTGGCGAAGAAGTTAAAGACCTAAGCGCTTTGACATTTCAGACTCAAATATTATGTCATAGAATTGGGATTTCCTGAATTCCCTAAAGTTTTGGGCCTGGGGATACATCTTGTTAAACAAATCCTTATCTAAACTCGCATCCTTTGTTAGATATTGCGGCGCCTTACATCGATTAAAGAGTAGGTTTTGTATTTCAAGCACACCTCTTTGATCTATGTATTTTCCTGGAATATTCATTGCCACCGACCAACCTTTTGAGGTAAAAGATAAACATCCCAAACCACTTTTCTCAATTCGTTTCACACCGACTAAGAAGATAGGGAACTTTTTTCTCATTTCCTCTAGAATTTGAATGAAGTCGTCGAGCGCTGGGTCGCTGATCAATACCTGTATTTCATGAAAACCGGTTTTTCCAAATAAATTGTTCCATTTTCTCATTTTTCTAGTTGGAAACAGGAAATCTTCATAATTCCTAAACAAAGCACCCCTTGTTTTCAGGGAGAAAAAAGTAAGAGAGTTAAAAACTTTAATGCTAAGTGGGTTGATAAAATTTATTCTAAAATCAGGAATAGTGACGGCCCCGGCGCGGCCTAGCTTAGATTTTGAGGAAGTTGCCCAATCTCCAGCTTCAACATATCCCCTGGGAGCACCTTTTACATGAAATGATAAATCTAACCAGCCGACGGCATATTCATATTTTTGAACTTGCCAAGCAAGCTCTATGAATAAGTTTTTAACGCCATTTGTCTTAGTGGTCGTCGTTAGAATTTCTTTACCCGGAATTTTTCTGGTTCTAATCTCGACTCGAGTTATCACACCGGTTAAGCCATAACCCGAAACAATGTATGCAAAACGTTGGTCCTTCGGAAACACCCAATTAGTAGAGTCCTGATCGCAAACTTCAACGCGAATAACTGAGTGACCAAAAGAACCATAAAGTCGATCATTCTTGCCATGAACATCAGAGGCGATGCAGCCGCCAATTGTTGCCTCTTCGGAGCCGGGTACGGTTTCCAAAAATCTACCCTTAGAATGTAGTTCTGCACACAATTCTTTTATCTTTAGGTTCGAAGAGACGACCACTGACTCAGGTAAATATTCAATTTCCATTTTAATTATTGAATCCGTCAGGAGTGTGTAATTTGAAAAACTCAATGATGCATCCCCGTAAGATTGGCCTGCGCCTCTTGGGACTAGCGGCCCATTCTTACAAATTTCACTACTCATCAAAGGCGCAAGTAGAATTTTAGCTTCGCCTCTAACGACCTTATTCCATCCCTGCAGTACCTGACGCATAAATTCAAATATACCCTGAGGTAATGAAGAATTTTGCATTGTGCTCTATGATTTCGAAATGCGCGAAAATAGGACTCTGGATGTGTATAAAGGAAAGAAGATTCTGGTCACCGGGCATACTGGCTTTAAAGGTACCTGGCTTACAACTTGGTTGAATGTATTGGGGGCCGAGGTCACAGGTTGTAGCCTCCCGGCGTTAAGCGGGTCTTTGAACACTCTCGATTCTTTCAACGAATGTGTTAGTGAGAAATTTCTAGATATTCGAGACAAAAAGGGAATAGTTGAATTTATCAGCAATTCCGACGAATTTGATCTCGTCTTTCATCTTGCTGCTCAACCAATCGTCTTGGATGCCTATTTAGACCCCCTCGAAACATTTGAGATAAATTCTCTCGGAGCGGCGAATGTGGTTTATGCAGCGATGAATAATCCTTCTTGTGCAGGCATTGTTGTAGCAACAACCGATAAGGTGTATCGGCCCTCTAATGCATCAAGAGGTCATTCCGAGGGTGACCCACTCGGTGGCTTGGATCCTTATTCGGCATCGAAGTCAGCAGCAGAAATGCTTCTTGCGGGATTAAGGATCACTTCTGAGAATAATGAGTTTCCTATTGTGTCGGTTAGAGCCGGCAATGTCATTGGAGGCGGGGATAACGGAAAACATCGATTAATTCCAGATATCGTAAGAGGAATTCTTAATTCTGAAGAAATTGTCATCCGTAATCCAAATTATGTTCGGCCATGGATGCATGTTCTTGATGTATTAAATGGCTATTTGCTAGTGGGTGCAAAAATTTTGACAAATAACGAGGTTTCGAACGCTTTTAACTTTGGTCCCAACCCAGGAGAGCTACTAACAGTCTTAGAAGTTGCTGAACAAGCATTGGAGAGTTGGGGAAGCGGTGAATTAGGAATTCTCCAAGGCATAATGCCAAAAAAAGTCGAAGATGCTTATTTGGTTCTGAACTCAAACCTGGCAAAAGAAGAACTTGGATGGTTACCGAAGTTTGATACTCGTCAAGCTGTTGATTCAACAATTCAATGGTGGAAGTCAACTTCAGACTTGTTTTCACCATTGGAAGCAATTCTCATGGACATTCATAAGTATTAAGTAATTTCTTGAGAAGTCTCTTCAAGTTATGTTCTTCTACTGCTCTAAACTTTTATCCCTACATAAATTAATGAGTTGAAGCACCCAACAGTCAAAAGAGCTAGAGAGCTAGTAGAAATAGACAGAGGAGGCTCACAAGTAATTTACATAAATATAGATTGGAATCGCAATCTATATCAGAACTGGGCAATAGATCGATCTATCACAACACATTGGCATGGCCAAGAAAGTCAAACCAGGAGCTACATATAATCCTTAAGAATTATAGTGACATCAACGATGTGGTGGGGATAAATTCGCAAGATTAGATCCTCCACTAAAGAATCTATTTTTAAATTTTTGATCCCAGAATCAGAGTTCGCAAGTAACCTTAAGATTGACTATTCATCCTATTTAAATCGGTCAGGCTGCACCTAATTTCATTTTGACTTTCGAGATTTCGAAGAAGGAATCAAGATATCAAGAAGCAGTTAAAGACAGGTTTGCAAAGAAAGTCCCGGAAGATTGGATTCTTGATAAAATTTCTTGTGGTGACGCGTTATCAGATAATTGCAAATCATCACTACAAATCGTATAACCATAGGATTGATATTCTTCAAGAACAGAAATCGGATTCTCTCCTAGATCACTAATCCATCCAGGAACAAACTCTGTCAAAATTCGGGGTTGGTGCTTCTTTATTGATTGTCGCATTCCCCTGATTACCAAATGGTCAAAACCTTGAGTATCAATTAATGCCACATCAATTCGAGATTGGATTAAGTCGTCTATTTTTCTAATTGGGACAATTCTTCTGTGCAACCTAGCATCAAATCCATGAGTCATGTAGTCGCCACCGACAATCGTCCTCATTGGATTGAAAGTTCGACTATCACCATAATTTCGTCGATTTAGGTAAAGTGTCTTAAATCCATTCTTGTCTCCGATAGCAATTTGTTTGAAGTTAATATTTTTTAAGCCCCTAGTTGAAACATTTTTCTTGAAACAGCGAGCTACTTCAGGGTTGGGCTCGAAAGCAAACACAGATCCGCTTTCGCCAGTTAGTCGTGCCATGAGAATCGAAAAATACCCGACATTAGCTCCCACGTTTAAACAGACACTACCAGGTTTGACATTTCTTTTTAGCCAATTTACTTCGTTCTCTTCCCAAATTCCGAGTCGTTCAATTTCCGCAGACATTACAGTGTCACTTATTGGGAAAGTGATTTCGCCAAGCTCTCGATCGAAAACGGATTTATGGGCATTTTTTCGCATACAGACATTCTATAAATCTATTTGATTGTTTTAGCAAATTTTGCAATTCAACACACACATATTTATCATTGTTCGCTGCGAGAGTTTCACAAATGAGTTAATCAGCGAAATACATTTTATGTTGAGACTACAACGAGTATGTCTCTTCGATCTGCTCACAAAATACGTAACCAGACAAACAGATAACAACTCATGACTTCATCTTGCAAACAAAAGTGTGAGATCAAGCCACCTATTAAAACGAGTTTAAGAAAGTCTAAGTGTTAAAAGTCGTTTAGTGGCTCGGCGAAATCTCTGCCTAAATTCGTATTTTGGGTCAGAAGCACGATCTGATTGGTTAAGTTCTTTAAACCCAAGTTTTTAGAGTTCGGCAACGAGAGCCCACAAAGTGTTTTTTGAAATTGAATCTACCGTGGCTTGGGCCGGGATCGAACCGGCGACCTAACGATTTTCAGTCGTTCGCTCGTACCAACTGAGCTACCAAGCCAAGCAAGGTTCTGATATCGGCCTTAAAAAGTACAACACCAAAACCTTTGCGACCCGGACGGGACTTGAACCCGCGACCTCCGCCGTGACAGGGCGGCGCGCTAACCAACTGCGCTACCGGGCCTTA
>Ga0209550_10002031_pt1 | contig 19552 bp, 20 predicted proteins | sample LauGreSuBDMM15SN_2_FD_187567 | JGI IMG/M metagenome (GOLD analysis project Ga0209550, IMG submission 187567) | Freshwater lake microbial communities from Lake Michigan, USA - Su13.BD.MM15.SN (SPAdes) (version 5) | ecosystem: Environmental > Aquatic > Freshwater > Lake | place: Lake Michigan... | reverse complement strand
GTTCTCGAGACGAAATGTCAGTAGAATCACAGATTCTAGGAGCCACTGTGATAGCCATACTAGGTGGTGGACTCGTAAAGGCTTTTGTTATTTAAACTTATCTTAGAATAGTAATGATTGTGGTTGGCGGTGGAATTGCCGGTCTTTTTATGGCAAATGAACTTTCCAAGACTAATCAGGTAACTCTTATCGAAAAAGAGGACTATCTTGGTGGACGTATTGAAGGTGGAACAGTAGGCGATGATCATTTTGAAATCGGTGCAGGACGAATTCATTCTAATCATCATCGCATACTAGCTTTGATTGAGAAGTTTGGTCTCAAGACTATACCAATTTCATCATCGGCAATGTGGCGACCGATAGGTTCCCAGTCTATGCCAAATCTTTTTGAACCAACATGGATGGCCCTCTTATCTCAGATTCGTAAACTAAGTTCCGCAGTCTTAGGTTCTAACACATTAAAAAGTATCAGTATAGATATTCTGGGTCACGACAAGGCTGTCCGGCTTCTAGATACATTTCCTTTTAGAACTGAACTAGAATCTATGCGTGCCGATGAAGCTATTCGTGCATTTGATGCAATCAACAAGGGAAATTTTATGATTGTAGCTGGAGGATTGAAGCAAGTTGTTGCCGGCCTAGAAGCATCTATTCGTAAAAACGGTGGTAAAATTCTGCTCGGTACTACTGTGACCAATGTGACCGAAGAAGGTGTTATGACTAGTGGCAAACTTATAAAAAGCTCCAAAGTAATCTTATGTTTGACCTCGGAGGCCCTAAAAAAACTTCCTGTGACCAAAGGTCTCAAAGTTCTTGACTATCTTGGCATGGCACCTCTAACACGTATTTATGCCAAGTATCCTCCATGGTTCAGTGAGAATAATATAGTAACAAATTCTCCGCTTCGTTATATTATTCCTATCAGAGTTGATACCGGTCTTATTATGATTTCTTATACCGATGGTCGTGATACACACCGCTGGTTAGGACTGCGCGGACCTATCTTAACTAAGATGATCCAACAAGAAGTACGAGCTCTTTTTCCAGAAAAACAGGTACCCGAACCCGAATGGATAAAGTCTTATGAATGGTCTGCAGGAACTACATTTTGGAAACCTGGCGACTATAATCCCGAAGAAGAGAGCCGACTGGTTCTGCAACCTAGAAAGAGCTCGATGCCCGGTCTCTATATCTGTGGAGAATCATTCAGTCTACAACAGGCGTGGATAGAAGGTTCTTTGGCCCACGCCGAGATGTTATTATCCCTTTTAAAGAATGAGGCCATTTAGTAAGAATATGTTTGATTTTGTAAACAAGATTGTCTATATTAATCTGGCCCAGCGCGAAGACCGTAAACAGAATCTATTAGCCGAGTTTGCTAAGGTCGGTGTACCAGAGGACAAGATTGAACGATTTGATGCAATTAAAAACCAAGACGGAGCCATTGGATGTACCATGAGTCACATTGCTGTTCTCAAAATGGCAATTGAGAAAAACTGGGATAATTATATTGTAGTGGAAGACGATGTACAGTGGATGAATTTCTCTGTTGCATATCAGAATTTATCAAATTGTTTTAATAACTATGATGTTGTAATTTTGGGTGGTTCTGTACCTAGATTTGAACAGGATAAACTAGTGTATTGTCAAACTACAACAGGTTATCTTGTTAACAAAGAGTATTATCAAACTCTTTTGACAAATTTTGAAGAAGGTCTGCGCAACTTACTTGTTACACATAATAGACCTCAATTTGCAATAGATATGTATTGGAATCGCCTCATGAAATCAGATAACTGGACTCTACTGAGACCATGTCTTATTAGTCAAAGACCAGGGTATTCTGATATTGAACGCTGTAATGTAAATTATGTGCATCTGTTCAGGTGAACCATGAACGTAAATCAGTCTGGCCTAATATACTAACAGGAATATTTATTTTTGGTACTACTTTTGATTGTACTACTTCTGATACAGTAAGACAAACACCTTTGGACCCAGCTACTGCTGCGCGGTCTACCCAGTTATTTCCCCATGCTTCAGGACTACAATTATTCTGGTGGCCTCTAACATGTTGTAATTTGATTTCCGGAATCCAAAGTTCAACCAGAGGTTTAATTAAATCCAGATTTAGGAGCGGTTCACCAGAAGAACGGGTCCAACCCGCTTTTTTCCATGCAGGACCCCATTTAGATGTACACGACATAGCATAAAGTGAATCTGTGTAAATTATTGGTTTCACATCCAAAGTAAGAGCAAACTTCACGGCTTCTAACAGTGCCTTTAATTCGGCTCTCTGATTAGTCGGAACCTCGCCTTTTGGACCGACTTCTAATACGTCTGCACCAGATGTGAACGGTTCTCCTACTACTTTTCCGGTCCAATATGCAAATGCCCATCCTCCAACTGCTCCTTTCTGACCATTTCCTTTGCATGCTCCATCACAGAATATAGACATACTATCTTGGTGCCCTATTTTATCAAGTATAAATCAAGTTTATTACATGCCTATCTGATGCAAGTATGTAAAGTACTTCTCACTGAATCCGTAATGACATCCATTTGGCTCATCTGGTTTCTCATCAGAACCAAAACTGGCCTTTGGATTTCCACTGTGCAAGAATGCTACAATAATGCCCGCTGGACTGAGTTCGACTGTTTCACGTTCACGTCCTTTAATACAGTTCGGTGACCAAAAAGATTTACGAAATGCTAACGTTGCATCAGATGCTCTTAAATGAGGCAGTTTCTGAACTGTGGGGCCTAACATTGATGATTCATAGTGTCTGATATCATAAATTGGTAGAGTGGCACAGTAGACACAGTTTACGGTTGGGTCCTCCAGACCCTTGACTCTGAGTTCTACGGATTCCTTTGGATAGTGGTCATCATCGTCCATGAATAGAACTATGTTAGATGTAGCGGACTCCACGCCGGCATTCCTCTTGATATTAATATCATTAGGAGCCTGGATATACTTAACTGTTAGGTCTGGATAATCTTTCTGGAACTGGGCTACTTGTCCTCCAAGAGTTGTTGCATCGTCCACAATGATCCACTCAATATCTCGTTGTGGCCAGGTTTGTGTTAGAACATTCTGGACCATGTTGGGCCACCAAGGAGTTCTATTATGTGTTAGCGTAACAATTGAGACTTTGTCTATTTTCTTGTCTGATTTTGGTGTTTTATTAGTCTTAAATTTTAATGCCTGTTTTACAATACTACGCCAGATTTCTACTGATTCGCGGAATGTTTTGCCGGTAGATAAATGAGGCAGACTCGTCTCGATATCTAAATTATGAACAACCAAGTCCATTTTGTGTTCCATCCATCCCCACGCCTCTGGATATGGACCGCCTACAGCTAGAACATTGAAACTGTTTTTATTTTGAAGAGCTATACGACATGGAACACCTACATGAATATTTAGTCCCGACTCACTAACAGGTAGATAATGAGATGCTCGTTTTTGTTGGACTTTAACGGTCTTATCTGTCTTTTCGAGATACAACAATGTTCTAACTAAGGGTTCACAGGGCTCGTCTGAAAGAATAAGAACATTCATTAGTATATGAATATGGACCCTGCTTTAGAACCTGTAATGCAAAATGTAATACAAAAATATTACAGAAGGCATTGCATCAGTTGTCTGAATAAGGTAGTTATTGTGATAACACTGCCATATCCATACTATGAGGCTCCGTGCCCTTGGTGCCGTGCTTCTGTTCGTCTTTGGCCCTAGTTCTTAATGATTCAAGCGAAGCTTGAATCGGAGTCAATCAAAGCTTGGACACGTTGCCGCGTGGTAATAATAAGCCGTCGGTGACTTGAATGTCTGACTACACAGACATGTCCCGGTATACGGTGGAATCCACGGACTATGTTTCCTCGCAATGTGAATCATCAGATTCGGCTTCATAGTACATGAATGGTCACATCCATCATGTGGGCATGAGTACTTTGTGGAATATGGATTGGTAGCATCTATCTTTGATGGATGGGCCTGGGCCATGTGCTGTTGGAGACCACTTTTCTGAATAAATGCCTTTCCGCATCCCGGTTCTGCACAGGGATAATCCAGAATCCCGGCATGTTTCTTCAAATGATAGAACATTCCACTTGTTCCGGCAGTAGTGTGTTCACAATGCGGGCAAGTAAAACGTCCATCTGCGTTCTTTGTATACTTACTCCTAGATGCCTGTTGATTCTTTTCAAGGAGCATCCTACCTACTTAGGTTAGCCGGTCACTAGTTCAACTTTTTGCCGGCTAAACAAAAACTATAAGTAAAGTATAAGGATGACCGATTTTTCCATGAATGTTGGTTCTAAGGCCCAGGTATTTCATGGCACTGCCGCAAAGACTTCCGGTGGTCTCACCAAGTCTGACCTAGTTCAGAATAAGCATGGACGTATTGTTAGCAGGCGCAAGCAGGCTGCTGGACGCCGTGCTCTTAAGTATCTGACCCGCAGAGGTTACAAGGCCAAGAAAGGTGTGTTTCGTCTGTTCAACAAGTACCGTCGCATAACCAAGAGACGGGACCAGCAGGGTGGATTTTTTTAAATGCAAATAGTAGATGGAATCTTTTGAAGAACAGGCCGAGAGAGAGGCACGACAGAATGCAACAATACGTATGTGGGGTCAGCGTAATGGTCTAACTGAAGAACAGATTCAACGTAAGATTCAGAATGCCCATGCGAGACGTGGTTCTAGAAATGCAAATCTTACGATTGAGGCCATTAAGAGAAAGAGAGGTGGTTCTCGGAAAAGAAAGACCCGTAGACATAGGAAATAATATGCGTATAAAGTATAATGCCTAACCGTTGCCCCCCAGGATCTAATAGAGCAGCAAATGGCTCTTGCTATAAGCCATGCCCTGGTGGCGAGCCCCGTAATGCAGATGGTAAGTGCGATGAAACTAATGGAGGTAATATGGTTAACCCTATGGGTGCATCTAGGAATCTATTAGCAAATGCCAGAAACCCCATGGGCGCATCCAGGAATTTACTGAAAAAAGGTGGTTCCCGTAGGAGAAAGTCCCGGCGTTCTAAGAATAAGAATCGGAAGACCCGCAGACATTAAATGCGTTCTAACAGAGTTCCAAGTATTTGTAACTGTTTTGCAATTTGCTGTACAGTTAAAGATACCAACGGTGATGAATCCGCCGGTTTATACCACTGCCATAACCCATTTGTCATCGTAAGACCATATCCTTGATTGGCCAATTGAGGAATTAAAGTACGGAGGTCCACTGTCTTAAACATTTCTTGCACAGTGGCTATGATACCTGCATACTTGGCCCCACTTTCTAACACTGGAAAAAACACCTGATCCGGTGCATCGCCTACCCATCCAAGACTCTGACGAAGTACGACGGTAGTAAATGCACCTCTTAAATTAGCTGATAATTTTGGCGACATAACCATGTCAGGCCCAACAACCAATAAAATAGGTCCCGGCATGTGCTGTAAGATTCCCAGAAGACATGACCACTCTTTGGCTCCTGGTGAACGCCAAACTTGTGTCCATGAACTATCAGAGGCCATTGCAGTAGACATTGTACTCTGTCGCCCAGTGACTAGAATACGTGTAATATACTGACTTAATAAAAATTCTGTAGGAAGCCACGGTGTAACAGAATCTGGTGTCTGCCAAACTGCTACTAATTTATCTTGAATCAGTCCCGTATATTCTTCTAGTCGAAACTCCATTATTATAGCCTAAAGACTTTGGCTTTAGGCTAGAATTTAACATGAAAGAGTAAGATGCTACAACTTGCTCTAATGGCTCTAACACTTATAGTTCTTGATGCTGTATGGTTAATGTCTAGAATGGCCGATACTATGTCAATATTTGCTAAACTCCAGGGCCAGCCTCTTGTTATCAGACCTGTTCCTGCCGGTCTAGTCTATATTCTAATACTCGGTGCAGTCTGGTTTTTCACTCATGATGCTAAGACTATAGAAGAGGCAGTGGGTCGTGGTTCTATGTTAGGTCTGGCTATGTATGGAGTCTATGACTTAACAAACTATGCTACTCTAGCAAAATATCCATTATCATTTGCTATTACCGACATAGCATGGGGGACATTTCTGTGCGCCTGTGTTTCTACCGTTGGGTTTTTGTGTAAATAGGATAGATGGATGCATCAACGTGGCTTAAGTATAAACGGTCGAAAGTAATTGCTAATGGATTTGATAATCAGAAAATAACGTTTGCATCATCTGGTGGAACAGTCTTAGATACACACATAGGTACCCAACAAAATATTTTTAAAAAGGAAGCATATCAAAAATGTTGTCCGTATGACACTGGAGGTTTAAATGGGGCTGTACCTTTGGGTCGATTAGGTTTAGTCTTCCGAAGTGGTCTGAATCCTCGTATCAAACCTAGAGCACTAACAACAAATAGAGTTGTTTTACCTATAACATATACAGGAGCTATCCGTGTAGATTGGGGTGATGGTATTATAGATTCTTCTGAGTCACATACATATGCCTCTTTTGGTACTTATACTGTCGATGTAACTGGTACAATAACGGCATTTGGGCCTCCTTTTACAAGTGGCTGGACCGGTTCTAATTTATTAATTGAGGTTACCAGTTTACCTAATTCGTTAACAAGTCTTGCTGGTGCCTTTTCAGGAGCTTTTAATCTAATATCAGTGCCTAGTACGATTCCTCCAGTTACGGATATGTCATATATGTTTGCCGGTGCTTCTTCTTTTGTACAGGATATATCAGTATGGAATGTTAGTTCGGTGTTGTCTGCATTAAATATGTTTATGGGTTCTCCTAATTTGTCTATGATGGACTTTAATGGTATCCCTGAATCTGTGTACAGACCATCGACAATGTCTTTACAGATGCGTTTTACAGAATCTATACCACATCCCATATCTTTACCTCTTACATTTTCAACGCCGATTATAGTATTGTGGGGTGATGGTTCAGGAAATACTTTTTCTAGTGGACCCGTAAGTCATACTTATGATATTTCTGGATTATATACGATTTTTATTACAGGTTCTGTTACTGCGTTTGGTTCTTTAAGTTGGTCAGGTGTAGAACATCTTGTTTCTGTTGTATCTTGGATTCCATCAATAACTAATCTAAAATATGCATTTATGGACACTACATCATTAACATCGGTAGCTACTCCGCCATCTGGTGTTACTGATATGGCCTATATGTTTGCAACTTCTACATTTAATGGTAACGTATCAGGATGGAATGTGTCTAGTGTAAAAGATATGGATTCTATGTTTAGAAATTCTTCATTTACTGGCCAAGGATTAGATACTTGGGATACTTCTGTATGTACTAATATGATTAATATGTTTCGAAATGCAAGAATTTATACCAATGGTAATTCTAACATTGATTTGACTAGTTGGAATGTCTCAAATGTAGCGGATGCCCCTGATTTTTTCAGTATTGGTGGTCTTAATACTACATTATCGGATCCTTATTCTCCCTTTTGTTATATGGAATTATTATTTAATACGGGCGTCTTTGCTACAACGCTACCTTTACAATGGATAGGTACAATAAAAGTAGATTTTGGTGATGGTATACAATTACCATATACTACAGAAATTCCAGGAATTAATTCTAGTACAACAAATGTAAAAATCTACGGAAAAATAACAGGGTTTAGTACTCCGTTTAGTCCTTGGGATAGTGAACAAAGATTGACTGCTGTATCATCATGGGGAGCGTATACTTTGACTAATTTAACTCGTGCATTCTATGATTGTACAAACCTTTTAATTGTACCTGATTTACCTGCTAATGTAACAAATACATCGTATATGTTCAACAATTGCCCTATTGATATTGATTTTAGTGACTGGAATACATCAAATGTTACAGATATGACGGAAATGTTTGCATTTTCTGGTACAACAAGTGGTGGGTTCTCGGGTATAGGTATAGAATCATGGAATACATCTAAAGTAAAATCTATGGCCGGTATGTTTGAAGATGCAGGATTTTTTACTCCGTTATCACTTTCTGATTGGGATGTGTCAGGAGTAACAGATATGTCACGTATGTTTTATCAAGCTGGTCTATACGAGGCGAATGGTATAGATGAATGGAATACAAAGAGTGTTAAAAGGGTGGATAACATGTTTTATAGAACTATTTCATCGTATAACAGTGGAAATTTTATAACAGATCTTTCAGATTGGAATGTCTCAAATGTAACATCAAATACTAACTTTTTTAGTCCTGCTAATACAGATACAACATTATTAGATTCTTTTTCTCCATATTATATTGCCCCACCAACATCGGTAATTGCTACACCATATGATGCATCTGCTACAGTAATCTGGACAGCACCAACAGATACGTACAATAGAATCACAGGTTATACTGTAACTTCTAGTTCTGGTCCAAGTATTTCATGGACTAATGGACCTTTGATAGTAACATTTTCAGGATTAAATAATGGTTCTTCTTATTCATTTACAGTAAATGCCAAATATGGTACTATAGTAGGCCCAGGTGCATCTTCAACTTCCATTACACTTGTTGGAGTCCCTGGTGCACCAATAGATGTAACTGCTGTTGCATATGATGCATCTGCTTCAGTCACTTGGATAGCTCCTTCTGATAAAGGTTCGCCCATTACTGAATATAATGTAACTTCTAATCCTGGTGGGAAAACCGCTAAGTGGAATAACGGAGACGGGCCCTTAAGAGTAACTGTATCAGATCTAACTAATGGAGTACCGTATACATTTACTGTGACTGCTAAAAATGCAGAAGGTACTGGTCCAGCTTCAACTTCAAATCTCGTAACACCTAATGTGGTTCCTGGTAGACCAACTTTAGTAACTGCTACTGCTTATGATTCTTCTGCTTCAGTAACTTGGACAGCTCCTATAAATAGAGGATCCGCAATTACTGAATATACTGTAACTTCTAATCCTGGTGGGAAGACCGCTAAGTGGACTAATGGAGACTTAAGAGCAACTGTATTTGGATTAACTAATGGATTATCTTATAAATTTACAGTAACTGCTACTAATTTGAAAGGTGATAGTGAACCTTCTGATGAGTCTAATTCCGTTAAACCTGATTTAGCCCCTAGTGCACCAATAATAGGAACTGCTATTGCATATGATTCTTCTGCTTCAGTAACTTGGACTGCACCTATTCCAAATGGTGGAACCACAATTACTAAATATACTGTAACTTCTACTCCTGATGGAAAGACCGCTGAATGGAATACTGGAGGTGGACCCTTAATAGCAACTGTATTAGGACTAACTAATGGAACTGAATATAGATTTACAGTAACTGCTACTAATGATAATCTTACTAGTCTACCTTCTGACCCTTCAGGTCCCGTAACACCTGTTGGACCCCCTGGTGCACCAACAATAACGTCTGTTAATGCTGGTAATGCAACTGCTACAGTATCTTGGACGGCCCCTGCAAATACTGGTGGTTCGACAATTACTCGTTATACTGTAACTTCTTCTGATCTGCTATTAACTTCTCAAACTACTAATGGGGCAACTTCATTACTATTTACAGGATTAACTAATGGAACAGAATATACATTTAGAGTAACTGCTACTAATGCAAATAATCTTACTAGTCTACCTTCTGGAGCTTCAGGTCCCGTAACACCTGTTGGACCCCCTGGTAAACCATCAATAACGTCTATTAATGCTGGTAATGCAACTGCCACAGTATCTTGGACGGCACCTGCAAATACTGGTGGAACCGCAATTACTAAATATACTGTAACTTCTACTCCTGATGGAAAGACCGCTGAATGGAATACTGGAGGTGGACCCTTAATAGCAACTGTATCAGGACTAACTAATGGAACTGAATATAAATTTAGAGTAACTGCTACTAATGCAAATAATTTTACTAGTGAACCTTCAGAACTTTCAGATCCCGTAACACCTGTTGGACCCCCTGATAAACCAACAATAACGTCTGTTACTTCCGGTCTAGGATTTATTACTGTATCTTGGACCGCTCCTGCAAATACTGGTGGTTCGACAATTAATAAATATACTGTAACTTCCAGTGATAATAAAACCGCTATATGGAATTTAGGAGACGGAGCCTTATCAGCTAATGTTACAGGGCTAACTAGTGGAACTCAATATACTTTTAGAGTAACTGCTACTAATGCAAATAATTTTACTAGTGAACCTTCTGAACTTTCAGGTCTCATAACACCTCTTGGAGTCCCTGGAAAACCAACAATAACGTCTGTTGCTTCCGGTCTAGGATTTATTACTGTATCTTGGACGGCCCCTGTAAATAATGGTGGTTCGACAATTACTAAATATACTGTAACTTCTAGTGGTAATCAAACCGCTACATGGAATTTAGGAGACGGAGACTTATCAGCTAATGTTACATTGCTAACTCTTAATAATCCTTATACATTTACAGTAACTGCTACCAATAATTTTGGTACTGGTCTACCTTCTGATCCTTCACAATCTATTAGACCTGATGTAATCCCTAATACACCAACATTAGTAACTGCTAGTCCCCTTAATAGTTCTGCTAATGTATCTTGGACGTACGTAGCTCTGGATGAGCCACCACTTAGTCATTTTACTGTAACATCTAATCCTCCAACTTCTAATCCATTATTAACTTCTCAAAGGACTATTGGGGGAGAATCTTCATTACTATTTACAGGACTAACTAATGGAACAGCCTATAGATTTACAGTAACAGCTAGTAATTATAATCGTACTAGTCCACCTTCTGTTCCTTCAGACCCCGTAACACCTGCCAGTGCCCCTGGTGCACCAACTTTAGTAACTGCTAGTCCCCTTAATGAATCTGCTACAGTATCTTGGACGGCCCCTGCAAATAATGGTGGTTCGTCAATTACTGGTTATACTGTAACTGCTATTAATGTATCTACTCAAGCAACAATTTCTCGAACGACAACTAGTTCTCCTTATACATTTACAGGGCTAACTAATGGAATTGAATATAAATTTAGAGTAACTGCTACTAATGCAAATAATCTTACTAGTGAACCTTCTGTTCTGTCTGATTCTGTAACACCTGTTGGAGTTGCCCCTGGTGCACCAACATCAGTAACTGCTAGTCCCCTTAATGAATCTGCTACAGTATCTTGGACGGCCCCTGCAAATACTGGTGGTTCGTCAATTACTGGTTATACTGTAACTTCTATTCCCCCTTTACCTTCTCAAACGACTAATGGGGCAACTTCATTACAATTTCCAGGATTAACTAATGGAAATTCTTATAAATTTAAAGTAACTGCTACTACTGTGTATGGTACTAGTTCACTTTCTGATGAGTCTAATTCTGTAACACCTGTTGGACCCCCTGGTGCACCAACAATAGGAACTGCTATTGCATATGATTCTTCTGCTTCAATCACTTGGACGGCCCCTGCAAATACTGGTGGTTCGTCAATTTCTGGTTATACTGTAACTGCTATTAATGTATCTACTCAAGCGACAATTTCTAGACAAGGCAGTTCTCCTTATATATTTACAGGACTAACTAATGGAACAGCCTATAAATTTAGAGTAACTGCTACTAATGCAAATAATCTTACTAGTGAACCTTCTCAAGAGTCTAATTCCGTAACACCTGGACCTCCATTACCAGCACCAATGATTCTACAGTTTGATACAATTCATTCTTCAGTCCCCGTCGATCTACCAATTAGTGGAGGAACAAATGTTCTAGTAGACTTTGGTACTGGCCCTCAAGCAAATTTTGTTACTACGCTCCCACAAAGTGGAAACAAAACAATTGTAAAAATTCATGGTTCTTTTACTACATTTCTTAAAGATGGAGGATGGTCTGGTAGAAATAAATTAGTAAGTATCGATTCATGGGGTGATAATCCATTATTAACAAATATAAGAGCAATGTGTGATAATTCTCTAGTAACAAGTGTTCCAGCAACATTACCTTCTTCAGTTAAATCTGTACATGGTATGTTTGCCAATACTCAATTCAATGGTGATTTAAGTAATTGGGATGTAACAAATGTTTCAGATATGGCTGGTATGTTTTACAATGCACCTAGTTTTACAGGTATTGGCATTAGTCTATGGAATGTATCTAACGTTTTTGATGTAAGTAATATGTTTAATAGAGCAAATGGAATGTATGATGCCAACGGAAAATTAGAAGTAGACTTGATTGGCTGGCAATTGCCTAGCTTACTATATCCACCGACAGATATGATATTTTGTACTGACCCAAATATAGGAAATCAAACACTATATGATGAGAAATCACCATTTTATATAGGTCTAAATTGTAGTAGTATCTCATGGGGTGCTTCTGAAGTATCTTTTTCTACTAACTGGGAGCAAAAACCATGGGTTGGTATTTCGTATTATCTGACAATTAAAGATGGTAATAATAATGCGGAATTATATTCATCAACTTCTTCAGAAACATCTGGATATATATGGACAGGTACACCTTACAACTATGATCCAACTTTAATTTCCGTTACATTTAAAATAGAGTTAAGTATATATATAGGCAATATTTCTATAGGTGTCGTTCAATTAACATATGAACATTTTAGATAAATGGATTCCAGGCCCATTGAAGAAGAGCTTGTCTTTCTTTTGGTCTGCAACTCAGATCACCAGGTTTACAATTTGCTTTTATAGCTCCTGCATGACGGGCAAATGATTTCCATCTACCAATTTGTACTGAATCGAGCGCAGGAATTCTGCGTCCCATCCAGTATCGGCAATACCATTGAAACCAACCGCGTTCATCAGGATTTTCAGGACTTCCTAAAATAGCTCTGCCAGTTACAGAGAGTCCAGAGAGTCCAGAGTTTCCAGGATTTCCATCAGGAACCCAGCCATTCTCCTTCCACACAGAAAGAGGTTGTCTCGATTTAATCTTAAACAGATTTACAGTCGGATCAGGAGAACCGGGCCTCAAACTATCCGTCATAAGTCCACCCAAAAACCATTCCACCGGAAATTCAGTATAGCAGTCATTTAGATAAGCTCCTTCAAAGACTCCCAACATCAACATCTCAGCTGGACTAAGAGCCGGTTGAAATTCCGGTCCCAGTTCACCAGGTTCTTCTGTTAATTTGTACTGAAATCTAGGTCCCTTGATAACATCTCCTTTCTTAAACGATGCAAGTGGTCTACCCGATTTGAGCAAAAGTGACTTGAGTTGTTCAGGACTTTTAGGTTTCATGCCTACTATAGTAGATGATTTCAAAGCCTCGATGACAGAAAAACAAAAAATTGTACATGAACTTGCAACAAAAATGTTGAAAACCCGCTATAATCCCGTGCGGTGTAATCTTTTTCTCCGGTTTTCGTTTTCAACTAAAGTCGCCGCGCCCAAACCCTGACTCCTCCATTCGTATTAAACCAAGCCAAGTCTTCCACAGGAACCCATCTACAATCCTTGTGTTCTTTGGCATCCAGAGTCGGTTTACGAAGACTCCTAAGTGGTCTGGCATGCCAGTAGAACTTTTTGTCAAGACGTATTGCGTCACCGACTATTTCATAGTCGATATTCAGACGATATCCCGTCTCCTCTTCCATCTCGCGAACTGCAGTGTCTATTGGTGTCAAATCATAGTCTTCACCGTGACCTTTAGGAAAACTCCAGATTCCCGACAGACCTTGTAGCAATAAAACTTTTCCACCCAGCAATAATATTATTCCAGCACTAGGTTTCATTCCTAAGTGCTACATATTTCATTTGACATCGAATACCGGTTCAACTTTAATAAAGGTGACAAGCACCAAAAAAATATTACGCTAGAACAACACTGTCTCGCTATATCTTCAGTAAGTACAACGCCCTCAAACAGGTAGCAAAGTGGAACAAATGCCTCCCAACAGTCGTGCCTCATTATGCAATAAAATGCAATAATGACCCGCAACTCTTATCTTGGCTCTTCCGTGCAGGAGCCAATTTCGACTGTGCATCTCCCACTGAGATGCAACAGGCTCTGGGGGCCGGTGCCAGTCCAAAACAGATTATATATGCCCATCCTTGCAAGTCCTCTTATGATATATGTATGGCACGAGAACTTGGTATTCGAACTACAGTTATAGACAGTCCCGAAGAAGCCATTAAACTGGGCAAGACTGGCTGGACCGGGTCCACTCTTGTCCGTCTCATGGTTCCTGACTCCGGCTCCAAGCAACCCTTTAGTAAAAAATTTGGTGCACCTTTGTCCTGGATTCCTGAGATTATTGATGTACTTGCTAATTACGGAATACCCTTGGCTGGCTGGAGTTTCCATGTCGGCTCCATGTGTAAAGAGCCCCGACAATTCTCGAAAGCCATTGAACTCTGTGCAGAAGCCCATGCATTAAATCCTGATAAGGGACCAACTATTGTAGACATTGGAGGCGGATTTGTTCCCGATGAATCCTTTGAGTCCGCCGCCGCCGAAATCCGCTCATCATTCCGGCATTTTCCTCAGTCTACAACATGGATTGCCGAGCCCGGCCGATTCCTAGCTACTCCGGTAATTACTTTGGAAGTTCCTGTAATCGGTGTTAAACGCAGAGAAGGTGGAGGATTTCGTTATACAATAGATGAGTCCGTGTATGGTGCGTTCAGTAATATTCCATTCGATGGACAGAAACCTACATACGAACTCATTGATCCATCAGACCGCCGTTCATTAGTAAATGCAACACTCTTTGGGCGAACCTGTGATTCTGCCGACTGCCTAGAAGAAGATATTGAAATTCCTGAACTTCGAGTCGGAGACTGGCTTCGGGTGTCTAACATGGGTGCCTATACGTTGGTTTCGTCTTCGGAATTTAATGGATTTCCTCTTGCAAAAAGAATCTATGAATAAGGTAGAATGAGTCTAGTATCTAAATTTTTTGGCCGTCTTACTAAGAGCGTAAAGAATGTTGGTCGTCGTACCCGTAAGCTGGGTCGCAACTCTGCACGTGTGGCCCGTAAGCTGTATAAGCCTGTTACGAACATGATTGGGCTTACCAAGCGCAAGAGTAGGAGCCGTAAGTAAAAATTGACTTTAACCCCAGTGCACTTTGATAAGTAAGATGAATATACTAATCGTTGAATCCCCGGCAAAATGCGCGAAGATTCAAGGATTTCTTGGCCCAGGATGGCGCGTTCAGGCCACTATGGGTCATATTCGTGGTCTCAAAGAAGGATTAGATGGTATTGGATTTCAGAAAGGATGGAATCCTATTTTCGAGAATCTGCCCACAAAGGCCCCTGCTATCAGTAATCTTAAGAAACTCAAAGGTCAAGGTCAAATCTTTCTTGGCTCAGATGATGACCGCGAAGGAGAGGCAATTGCTTGGCATACATGTCAACTTCTTGGACTTCCTGTTAATACTACGCCCCGTGTTATTTTCCACGAAATTACGAAGGATGCTATTACAAAGGCAGTAGCCAAACCAACTCGGATTAACATGCCGGTTGTTGAGGCCCAACAGGGTCGGTCTATGCTTGATTTACTGATTGGATTTACACTGTCTCCGTGTCTGTGGAAAGGAGTCGGATATAAACCGGGACTCTCTGCTGGTCGGTGTCAGACTCCGGCACTGCGTATTGTCTATGACCGCGAACTCCAGATTGAGGCCCATGAGACTAAGAAGTCATGGACTCTGTCAGCTATGGCCGACCTTAAATGGGTCTGTCCTACAGAGTATGAAGAGGAGCCTGTGATGCCAAAGGATCCATTGTTACATGTGATTGATAGAAAGGATAGTGTTAGCTGTCACAAGGCACCGGCACCATTTATTACATCGACTCTGCAACAAGAGGCATCGAGTCATCTTGGAATGAATCCGAAGACAACAATGCGACTTGCACAGAGTTTGTATGAACAGGGTCATATTACATATATGCGAACGGATTCGGCGGTGCTTTCGGCAGAGGCTACTTTGGCTGCTAGGGCGATTGTTGAAGAGCGCTGGGGTTCAGCGGGTTTAGAAACTGCTCTAAACCCTGGTCTAAACCCGCAGGGTTTAGACATTGGTCCACATGAAGGTATCCGTCCCACACATTTAGAAACAGAATCTATCGAAGGCGACGAAGCCCGTCTCTATGCATTAATTTGGAAACGGACAATTCAATCTGTAATGTCAGATCACAAAGAGGCCGTTGTACGTCTCAAAGGAACTATTTCCGACATCGTATTCTTTAATGAGACTCGACAGACCATCTTTGCCGGTTGGCGATTCGATGAGAAAATTGATAACACCAAAGTCAAGATAAAGGCCGGTGATAAGATTCGATGGACATCTATTATGGCCAAAGAGGTTCTAACATCACCGCCTCCACGATATACCGAGGCTTCGCTAATTCGAGAACTTGAAAAAAAAGGTATCGGTCGTCCTAGTACATATGCATCGCTAATTGATACTGTATCAGAGCGCGGTTATGTTGAAAAGGCCCGTCCATCCAAAGAAAAAGTGTCTATCAACAGTGTCGAAATATTGGCAGGTGGACTACCCATAAGAAAGACAGAATATGTCACAAAAAACGGCAGAGAAGGTCTCCAAGTCACTTCACTAGGCCGTACTGTGATTGAGTGGCTTCTAACACAATTTGCATCATTGATTGACTATGGATTTACGGCTAAAATGGAAAGTCAGTTAGATGAAATTGCCGCAGCTAAACTAGACAAGAAGAAACTATTGGAAACCGTGTGGAACACTTACAAAGACCGATATGTTGAAATTATGACTAAGACTATAACACAAAATAACGAAGGGTCTTTAGGAGAAGGATATAAGATTGTTGTTACTAAGAAGGGCCCATGTTTTCATCATGAGACCGGTTTTGCTTCTATGCCGGCACATCTATCTATCAAGACTGCTACGCTGGCAGATGCAAAGGCAGCATTTGCTGCAAAAGGAGGCGAAGTGTTAGGAGTTCTAGACGGTGAACAGATTATTAAGAAATCTGGTAAATATGGGCCATATGTGTCTTGGTCCAAGATTAATCTCACGTATACAACGGAGTCATTCGAAGAATTGTGTGTCAAACTCAAAGCTAAATCTACAAATACAGTAGATCACGAGGTCGGTCCATATCATATTAAGAAGGGTCCTTACGGTCTATACATGTTTAAGGTCTTGAAGACTAAGAAACCAACCTTTGTATCTATACCCGCGGATACAGAATGGTCTACTCTGACGCTTGAGGGAGCCGAAGCATTGTACAAGGCAAATCTGAAAAAAGTTACTAAAATTTAATAACCAGAGTTGAATACGGAGATAAATCTGCAAAAGGAGTTACCAGAGTATATCCTTTTGTTTCTGCATACGATAACCATTCAAAGAATCGTGGCCATGTAACATACTGTCCTTCGTAGACCAGAAGAAGAGCACACTGGTTACCTAGAGGATCGCTTTTATCTGTATCTCTGTGTGTTGTTGTTTCAAGATGTGGGGCCGATCTATCAATACCCCAGACTTCACCGGTTTCTAACACATGGCGTCTTAGTCGGTAATACATATTAGGGCTTAAGAATATAGTATTTAATATGAAAAATGGGTTCTTTTTTTTCTAAAAAAACAAAACAGGCACCAGTTGAAATAGGCGTTCTTACATACTACGAAATGGTTGCTAAGATAAAAAAGACCAATCCGGATTGTATTATTTCCATAATTGCTATGAACGAAGATGATGTCTATGATTCTAAACCTCTTGGTACGGATCAGTATGTTATAACATATAATGTACGGACGGGAATTATTACGGGAGTCTATGATTCAACAACCTAAAAAGTTGACTATTCATTGACTAAGACATGACTTAATCAATGAAACGAATGGTCGACCTCTTTGCAGGGACCGGTGCATTTACACATGCATTTCAAAGTACTGGACAGGTTGAGTGTGTATTTGCGAATGATATGGTAGAGGCCTCTAAGAAAATCTATGATGCAAATTTTACACATACACTTACCCTTGAGAATCTAAATGATGTCAAGGTTGAGGATATTCCAGCCCATGATATTCTAACAGGCGGTTTTCCATGCCAGCCCTTCTCAATTGCCGGTAATCAAGAAGGATTCAATGATGAACGCTCCAATGTTTTCTGGAAAATTCTGGCCATTATTGATCACCACGGACCACGGTGTGTCGTCTTAGAAAATGTAAAAAATCTGGTAAGTCATGATGATGGCAATACCTTTCAGATTATTAAACAGAATCTAGAGGATCGTGGCTATCACGTAATGACTAAGATTCTAGACACGTCTGTTATCACTGGTGTACCTCAGCATCGTGAGCGGATTTACATAGTCTGTCTAAAAGACAGAGCCGTATTTGATGCATTCAGTCTAGATTTTCCCGCTGTACAAAAGGCACCGGTCACATCTATGTTACTTGCAGAAAGTGCAGTTCCCGCCAAGTATTATTACACTAGTACATCTTCTACATGGCCTCTGGTTTCAGAAGCAGTGACCAAAAAAGGTACTATTTATCAGTATCGGCGCGTCTATGTTCGTGAAAATAAGAGTAATGAATGTCCTACTCTGACCGCAAACATGGGAAGTGGCGGTCACAATGTTCCTATTATTCTTGATGACAAGGGTATTCGCAAGCTAACACCGCGGGAATGTTTCAATTTCCAGGGATTTCCCGCCGATTACGTTCTGCCCGCACTGGCCGACTCGCATCTATATAAACTGGCAGGTAATGCTGTATCAGTACCTGTTGTCCAGCTTATTGCAAACCGGTTAGTACCTCTTCTATAGTTCCCTCGAACATCTTAGTTGCATTTGTGCCAAGTTGACTTTCTATAGCGGGCCAAGATAGACGCGGTCTACGTCCCTGTTTACATTGATCCTCAAAGGTCTGTGTCTTATTAACTTGTAAATTTTTCCAAATAACAGAATCATTTTTGTGTGGAACACGCCAGAGAACAAATCGGCCATTTAGCCAATCACGTGCATCTAAGAAGTAAAGAGTGTCCCATGCCTCTGTTGGACCGAAAGAAGGTGGACCATCTGATGTGAAACATTTTATTTCTTGTTGTCCCTCTTTTTCTGAAATCAAATCTCCCTTAGTCTTGAGTTCAGTTCCTTTTGTCCATTTAGAGGTTGGATCGTGTCGTCGAATGATGAATTTGGCCACATTTTCACTAATGTGTTCTGGCATTGTAGGATTTCTTATATCTATACTATGTTCTTCGGCTAGACTATGTAGTCCAAGAACATAGGTTCGGTGTAAGTTAAATGCTTGGCGAAGTACAGTAGGAGTATAACGGTCACTCATTATGATTTTTTGATAACATTGTTTTAATCAGTCACCTTTTGTTATTCTTCATTTTCATCACCATCGCCTGCTCCCGTTGAAATAGGAGTAGGTAATTCAAAGACAGAAACGGCATGTTCTAGAATAGATGGTTTGAGACGTAGCTCAACCCGTTTTTTCGACTTGTATAATTTTACATTTCCATAGCGTTCAGCTATAAAGTTCCTTAGAAAAATACTAGTACCAGAATCAGTAACATATTTCAAGCCAACATTAGCAATAAATTCAGCATTAATTTTGAAATTAACTAAGAA
>Ga0209550_10002030_pt1 | contig 19559 bp, 15 predicted proteins | sample LauGreSuBDMM15SN_2_FD_187567 | JGI IMG/M metagenome (GOLD analysis project Ga0209550, IMG submission 187567) | Freshwater lake microbial communities from Lake Michigan, USA - Su13.BD.MM15.SN (SPAdes) (version 5) | ecosystem: Environmental > Aquatic > Freshwater > Lake | place: Lake Michigan... | reverse complement strand
TGATTTTCGTTCATTTTCCGATCTCGGAAGATTCACCTGATCGGTGAATCAAACGGGCGACGCAGCAGGGTTTTCTCTGCGTGCCGGTGTCGTCTCTGCGGTGCCAACGGATCGGCGTGGAGCGACTAGCGTGGAGCGAATAAACGGAGAGGGCACCGCAGAGACGGGAGAATCCGACGCAGAGGACGCGAGGTAGCCAGACCTAGCCGAAACTCCACTCGCTCACGCTCGTACCTACCAGCGGTCAAACACCCAAATAATTCAAATCGCCCCAAAAGATTAGGACTGTGATTTGCCGGGTAGCCGCGAGCGCCAGCGAGTGGTGATCCGTCCACTCGCTGGCGCTCGCGGCTACCGAAACGTCCAGAGTTCAAAGGACGTTGGTATTAACGGCGGCAGGAGCGAAGGGCCGAAGGATGCTGGCAACGAATGCGCTCGGTCGAAATGTAGGCGTCCTCAGGCGATGAAGTTGGGTTGGGGTTGATCGCTGGACCCAAATTGCAGAGTGCTGAGGCGGCGATACAGGCCGTCGGGCTTGGCGGAGAGTTCGGCGTGATTGCCCAGCTCCACGACTCGGCCGGCGGCGAGCACGGCGATGCGATCGGCGGTGCGGATCGTGGAGAGGCGATGAGCGACGATGAACGTCGTACGGCCCTTCATCAGCCGTTCCAGAGCCACCTGCACCAGACGCTCGCTCTCGCTGTCCAGGGAACTGGTGGCTTCATCGAGGATGAGAATCGCCGGATCTTTCAGAATCGCGCGGGCGATGGCGATGCGTTGACGCTGGCCGCCGGAAAGCTGGATGCCGCGATCACCGACCAGCGTCTCGTAGCCGTCAGGCAGGGTGGAAATGAAGACGTCGGCATTGGCCTGCCGCGCGGCTTCGCGGATGGCGGCCGCATCGGCACCCGGCCGGCCGTAAACAATGTTCTCGGCGATGGTGCCGCCGAAGAGCAGCACGTCCTGGGGCACGATCGCCAATTGGCCGCGAAACCAGTGCAGCGGATACTCGCGGGCATCGCGGCCGTCGACGACGAGGCGGCCGCCGCCGGGCTCGTAGAAACGCAACAGGAGTGCGGTCAGGGTAGATTTACCGGCACCGCTGGGCCCCACCAGAGCGATGCGTTCGCCGGCTTTCGCCGCGAGCGTGATGTCGTGGAGGACGGGGGCGTCGGGCCGCGACGGGTAACGAAAACTCACGCCTTCGAAGGACACCTCGCCGCGCAACCGAGCCAGCGCAGGAGGGGTGGGCGGAGCGACCGCAGCGGAGGTTATTTCAGTCGTCTCGCGGAGGAGTTCACGCACGCGTTGGGTAGCGCCGACGGTTTTCTGGATCTGGCTGAATAATTCGGCGGATTGCCCCATCACGCCGGCGATGAAGGTGGTGTAGAGCACAAAGCGCGTGAGTTCGCCCGGGGTGAGGCGGCCGGTCTGGAGGAGGCCCGCGCCGAACCACAGGACGATCACGATGCCCCCGAACAGCGCGACGATGAAGAACCCCACAAAGACGGCCCGCCAGCGCGCGGCGCTGAGGGCGGCGGCCAAAACGCGACGGTTAGCGCCGTCGTAGCGGCCGAGCTCGAAGGCCTCGTTGGCAAATGCCTTTACGCTGGCGATGGCCTGGAGCGTTTCCTCCACGATCGTGTTCGTGGCCGCGAGGTGGTCCTGGGTCTCGCGGGAAAAACGCCGCAGCCGGCGGCCGAAGAACACGGCGGCCGCAATCAGCAGCGGTAATGTTCCCAGCATGACGGCAGTCAATTGGCCCGAGGTGAGGGCGATCATGGTGATGCCGCCGAGCAAAAAGACGCTTTGCCGACACAGCTGCGGGAGCGCGTCGATCAACGCGCCCTCGATTTGGGCGACGTCGGTGGAGACGCGGCTGGTGAGTTCACCGACTCGGCGTTGGGCGAAAAACGCCATCGGCAGCGAGATGAGCCGACTGTAGCAATCGCGTCGTAAATCGGCGAGAGCGCTCTGGCCGACGCGATTGAACGCGAGGGCGCTGTTATAGGAGGCGAGCGCCTGCAAGGTGACTGATACCGCGAGAAGCAGCGCGACTTGATTGAGCGTAAGCGCTCCGAACCCAGGCAGCGTGGCGACGTTGGGGTGCAGCGCGCAGTCGATCAGTGAGCCGGCGAGCAGCGGAAAGGCCAAGCCGAGCGCAGCGCTGATGAACACCGTGAAGAGTCCGGCCAGAAAACGGGCGCGGTAGGGCAGTACGTATCGGGCGAGCGCGAGGGCCTGCCCCACACTTTCGCGATTGAGCGGGGCCTTGGGCAGGCGGTCGAGGGCGAGGTCTTCATCGGTGGGATTGCGGCGGGCCATGGGCGCGCAGCTTCGCGGGGCTTCGACAAAAAGACAAATGCTCGTAAGCGCACGGGGCTGGTCGACGACGGCGCGCGCTCACTCCGTAACCTTCAGCGAACGATAGAAACGTCCCGCTGAGCCGGCAGGAAGGAGTAGTCAGGGAGTCGTGGGACGGGGCGCGGTGGCGGCGGGGTGGCTGGCGGTGCGTCCGCCGGAGTCGCGCCTGAGGGCGCACCCGCTGTAGGTGCGCCACCACGACGACCTGCGCCAGAGGGTGGGCGCTTGGGACGGGTAAGATTCGTGGCGACGTCTTTGGCGGCCTGGGTTTCTAAGCTGGGTAGATCGCGATTCTGATTGCCCGGATCGCCGGATATTGACGGCTTAGCGGGCATGGGTGCCAAATATCTACCGACGATCAAAGACCTCAAGGCCAGCCAACGCTTTAAACAAAAGCAGAAGCCGTTGCATAAATTTAAAAAAACTCCGGACGCCTCGGGCGCGAAGAAGGGTAAAAAATAACCGCCGATTGATCACGGTGGCCGGACCCCAAAAGCCTACCCGGTCGCACCTCCCTTTTATCCCCCATGAAAACTAAACTGCTCTCCCTCGCGGCTCTGCTCGTCATTGCCGCCGCCTTCGCCGCCGACGACAAGCCCTCTCCCGTCGGCTACTCCGACACGCCGCTCATCCCGGGTTCAAAATGGAAAGTGCACGATATCGACCGCCCGGCACCTCCGGTGGTGGCTCCCGGTGCTAAGCTTGGCGATGCGCCAGCCGATGCGATCATCATTTTCAACGGCAAGGACACCTCGCAATTTTTCAGTCGTAAGAAAGACAACCCCAATCCGCAGCCCTCTCCGTGGGTGATCGAGAACGGGGAATTGATCGTCAATGGCGGCGACTGCTGGACGAAACTCGAGTTCGCGAGTTGCCAGCTGCACGTCGAGTGGCGGAGTGATGCGAAGATCCAAAAAGGTAACTCCCAAAAGAAGGGAAATGCCGGCGTGTTTTTCATGGATCGCTACGAGAGCCAGATGCTCGATTGCGACAATAACCCGACCTATGCCGATGGCATGACCGGCAGTGTGTATGGGCAGACGCCGCCACTGGTGAATGCCGGGCGCAAGGCTGGCGAGTGGCAGGTCTACGATATCATCTTCACGGCCCCGAAGCTGGTCGCCGGCAAGGTCGTCGAGCCCGCCCGCATCACGACGTTTGTGAATGGGGTCTGCGTGCAAAACAACACCCCGATCATGGGGCCCACGAAGCACAAGCAGGTTACCAGCTACAGTGGCACGTTTCCCGAGAAGGCGCCGTTCCGTTTTCAAGATCACAAGAACGAGCCGCCCGTGCGGATGCGCAATATCTGGGTGCGCCCATTGCCGTAAGCGTCACGTAACGGCCCCGTCTTTTCGCGCTGGCTTTGAGCCAGCGTTTTTTTTGGCCACGCGCGTGGCTGCGGCTCAGGCCTTTTTCACGAAGCAGGCTTTGAGGGCGAGGCTCACGCCGTCGATCCGGCAGTCGATCTCGTGATCACCGTCGACCAAGCGGATATTTTTCGCCTTGGACCCTTGTTTCAGGACCTGTGATCCGCCGCCCACTTTCAGATCTTTGATGAGGGCGATCGTGTCGCCTGCGGCCAGCACATTCCCGTGCGCATCCTTCACGATCCGCATCGCTGCGGGCGCGGCGTCCTTGGGCCATTCGTGCCCGCAGGTGGAGCACTCCCAATGATCAGCGTGGCTGAGGACATCTTCGAGGGTGCAGGCAGGGCAGGGAGGATTGGTCATGAGGAGGGGCTCGGCACTGGAGCGTGGACTGGTGTGGGTCCGCGCTGTCCCGAGCAAGGGATTAATGCCTGTGGAGCCGGTCAACGCGCTCACGATCGACTCACGAACCTCCCCGCCGACGCGAGTGAGGTCGCTCGACCGGTGACGGGGCGTGCTCGGCCTCGGCCTCAAGAGAGCAATGGACGGTTCCGCCGTGGCCGGGTGGCGCGGTGAACATTTTCTACAGAAACGCGCTCGGTTGCCATCGCCTTGAGCCGGAGACATCACCCTAGCGTGAGCCGACGGCAGGCGGAGACCTGCGTGCAGGAAATTTTCTTGGTTGGCGTGCGGCGTCCCCACGTTTCTGCTGCGTGATCTACGGACCGCACCGGTTCGTTTCACCCCCTGAGCCCTCCCATGAAGTCTACCCGCTCGTTCGTCGTTGCGCTCACGCGCGTCCTCTTGCTCGCACTCGCAATCGCGCCGATCGCGGAGGTCGCTGCGGCGAACGCGGCCGCCACCTCGGCCTATAAAAAACTCACGCTCTCGAAGGAGTTTTACTCCGAGGGCGCGGCGTTTGCCGACTTCAACAAAGATGGCCAACTCGATGTCGTCTCGGGACCGTATTGGTATGAGGGGCCGGATTTCACGAAGCGGCACGAGCTGTTTACGCCGTTCGTGTTCGATCCGCTGAAATACTCCGATAATTTTTTTGCATTCACGCACGACTTCAATGCCGACGGTTGGCCCGATGTGCTGGTGCTGGGGTTCCCGGGCGTCGACGCGTCGTGGTATCAGAATCCTGGAGTCAAGGGCGGCCCCTGGCGCCGCTATGTGGCGGCGCTGCCCGTGGACAACGAATCCCCCACCTTTGGCCAGCTGCTGGCGAAGGGACCACCGTCGATCGTCTGCATGAGCGCGGGCCGGATTGGCTACTTTACCTTGGAGCCGAAGGACCCGGCGCGCCCGTGGACGTTTCATGCGGTCTCGCCAGTCATGGCCGGTTGGCAGCGCTTCACCCACGGTCTCGGCTTCGGTGACGTGAACGGTGACGGGCTCAATGATATCTTGGAAAAAGATGGTTGGTGGGAGCAACCGGCGTCGCTCGCGGGCGATCCTGTGTGGAAGCGTCACCCGTTTTCCTTCGCTGCCAAGGGTGGCGCGCAAATGTATGTGATGGATGTGAACGGCGACGGCGTCCCCGATGTGATCACCAGCAAGGCCGCGCACGGCTACGGGCTCTCGTGGTTTGAGCAAGTGCGGGCGACCGACGGTGGTGCGAGTCGTTTTAAGGAACACGTGATTCTCTCCGAAAAACCCGCGGAGAAAATAGCCGGCGCGCAGTTTTCCCAGCTCCATGCGGTTGTGCTGAGCGATGTCGATGGGGACGGCTTGTCCGACATCGTGACGGGCAAACGGTGGTGGGCGCATGGCCCGAACGGTGATGCCGATCCCTCGGGTACGCCCGTGCTCTACGCGTTTCTCCTGCGCCGTGGTCCGAACCACTCCGTGACCTACGAGCCGCGTCTGCTGGAAGACACGACCGGCGTCGGCACCCAGCTCATCGCAGCCGATGTGAATGGCGACGGCCGCCCTGATTTCGTCGTGGGCAACAAGCGCGGCACGGCGGTACTGCTGTCGCAGAAGAAGTAGTTTTTATTCACCTATCGCGGCCTGACGACTGCGCTGCTCCTCCCACAACCCCTCCGCCCCATGACCCGCCACCCACTGACTTCGTTGTGCATCCTGGCCCTGTTTGCTCGCGCGAGCTGCGCGTTCGCGGCGCCGCCCGCGCCGCAGCCGATCTTCGATGGAAAAACGCTCGCTGGTTGGTCGGGTGGGACCACCGAGTGGCGCGTCGAGGACGGCGCCATCACCGGCGAAATCGCCGCGGGCACCAAGCTCGCGAAGAACGAATTCCTCTACTGGCAGGGTGAGGTTGCCGATTTCGAACTCACGGCGGAGTTTCGCCTGACGGGTCCGGCGGCGGCCAACTCCGGCATCCAGTTCCGTTCGGAACGGCTGCCCGACGGCAGCGCGAAAGGGTACCAAGCCGACATCGATCTCGGCGCGCGGAGCTTTGGAAACATCCACGAGGAACGCGGCCGCAGTGTCCTCGCGCCTCGCGGCACGCGTCTGGCGGTCGCGCCCGACGGGCGGCGTTGGACGGAAAAATTTGGTGAGGTCGACGATTACAAACCTCTTCTTCGCTCCGCGCCCGCGTGGAATAGTTACCGGATCGTCGCCCAAGCCTCGCACATCGAAGTGTGGCTGAATGGCACGCGGGTCTCCGTGCTCGATGATCACCAGACCGGGGTCGCGCGCCACGCCGGTTTGCTCGCGCTCCAGCTGCACAGCGGCGACGGCCCGATGAAGATTCAGTTTCGCAATCTGCTGCTCACGCAACGTGGCCGCACCGCACTCCCCGCGGTCGTAGTGAAACCGGCGTCCGCTCCGGTGGCTGCGTCCGCCGTCGCGGCATCCGCCAACGCCGACATCGGTACTTATCGCCGCAATGGTGATCCGCCGTTAAAGCGCGTCAGCGGTGTCGATGACCTCACGCGCCTCACCTCCAGTCCTGTGCTGTGGCCTCTGCGCGACAACCCCGCCAAGCCTACTGCGGTCGCGAATCCAGCCGCGCAAAAAGTGGTTGCTGGCATGAAGCTCGTGCCGGGCTTCCAAGCGGAACTCATCGCGGCCGAGCCGGATTTACACCAACCTGTCGCCATGGCCATCGATGAACGGGGGCGCCTCTGGGTCGCCGAGGCCTATGGATATCCGAACCGCCAGCCCGAAGGGCAGGGGAAGGACCGGATCATTATCTTCGAGGACAAAAATGGGGATGGCGTGTTTGAAACGAAAAAAGTGTTTGCCGAGAAACTGAATCTCGTGAGCGGCCTCGAACTCGGTTTTGGTGGCGTCTGGGTCGGCGCCGCGCCGCATCTACTCTTCATTCCCGATGGGAATCATGACGACGTGCCTGATGGACCGCCGCAGGTGCTCCTCGACGGTTGGGGTTTTCAGGATACGCACGAGACGCTCAACAGTTTTACGTGGGGCCCCGATGGCTGGCTCTACGGTTGTCACGGAGTGTTCAGCCACGCGCTCGTCGGCAAGCCCGGCACGCCGGCGGCCGAGCGCACCCCCGTGCGTGCAGCGGTGTGGCGCTACCATCCGACGCGCCATGCGTTCGAAGTGTTCGCGGCGGGCGGCAGCAACCAGTGGGGGCTCGATTTCAACAGTGTAGGCCACCTCTTCATGACGCATTGCCGGAGTTTTTACGGTGGTGGCGGCACGAGCTACGTCGTGCGCAACGGCCACTACTGGAACCAAGCGAACAATAGTTTCGCGCCGTTCATTTCGAATCGCGGACCCGACTTCGCGCCCGAGTTAAAAAATTATCTGTTGGCCTCCGCGCGCTACGACAGCGGCGAAGGCGGCGCCGGCAAGCCCGGCACCACCGCCGTCTACGGCGGCCATTCGCATGTCGGCACCATGATCTACCTCGGCGATAACTGGCCCGACATCTATCGCGATCATCTCTTCACTCACAATCTTCACGGCCACCAACTCAACCATCAGGTCAATGTCCGCACGGGCTCCGCTTACGAAACGTTTCACGCCGGCAACGATCTGCTCTTCGCGCCCGACCCCACCTACATGGCCGTCGACATCCAATACGGTCCCGATGGCGCCGCCTACGTGATTGATTGGGTCGACACGCAGCATTGTCACAACCCGCGCGACGAACTCTGGGACCGCACCAACGGCCGTCTCTATCGCTTGGCTTGGGCCGCCACCTACCAGCCGATCAAAGTCGATCTCGCTGCAATGACCGACGTGCAACTCGCCGCGCTACACACGCACCAGAGCGAGTGGTATGTGCGCACCGCACGCCGCCTGCTCCAAGAGCGCGCCGCTGGCCGGCCGCTCGCTGGCGCCGCGCTCGCTGGCCTGCGCGCGCAGGCCGGTGACAACTCGGGTGGTGATGTCGCCCAGCTCCGCGCGTTGTGGACGCTGCACGTCACCGGCAGTTTGGCACCTGCGCAACGCGCCGCCGCGCTCGCGCATTCTTCGGAAACGGTGCGCGCGTGGGCGATTCAACTCGCCACTGACGACCGGACCGCGTTGGCCATTTCCGCCGCCGAGCTCACGCGCCTCGCCACCAACGATGCTTCGGCAGTCGTGCGGCTCGCGATCGCTGCGGTCGTCCCAACGCTGCCGCTCGCAGACCGTTGGCCGGTGGTCGCCGCGCTCGCGCAACAGGGCGACGGTGCCACCGACCGTTACCTCCCAAAAATGGTGTGGTTTGCTGCCGCACCCGCGGTCGCGAGCGATCTTCCCCGCGCGCTTGATCTTGCGGCGAGCACCGCGCTGCCGACGCTCGCCGACTCGATCCGTTGGTTCGTTGCGCGCACGCCGGAGGGGCGCGATCAACTCGCCGCGCGCATCGCCGCTCTGCCTGCAGCCGCGGCGGCGCGCGCGCTGCGGGTGTTGTCGTTCGCGCTCGAGAGTGAAGCGGGGTTAAAAATGCCGGCGGGTTGGTCGCTCGTGGCGAACCGTTTTTCCACGGCGGCTGATCCGGCGGTGCGTGGCGCCTATGAGCAACTCGCCGCGCTCTTCGGCGACAAAACCGTGCTCGTTGTGATCCGCTCCCGCCTCGCCGATACCACGACACCGCTCGCTGAACGCCGCCGCGCGCTTGACCTCCTCAAACGCGCCGGTGACACCGAGTCGACCGCGCTGCTCGTGCGACTCTTGGCCGACAAGGACCTCCGCGCGGCGGTCATCCCGCTCCTCGGAACGGCGGCGGATTCCGCGGTCGCGGCCGAGGGACTCATCGCGCATTTTCCCTTGTTCAATCCCGCCGATCGTACCGCCGTGCTCGCCGCCCTCACGAGTCGCCCGGTGCTGGCGCTGCCGCTGCTTCGCGCGGTCGCTGCCGGTGGTTTTGAAAAACAGGCGCTCACGGCACTGCACGCCCGCCAGCTCCGCAACTTGAAGAACCCTGAAGTCACCACGCTCCTCGATCGCGTGTGGGGAAAGACGTCCGAGTCCTCGGCGGACATGAAGGCCACCGTGGCGCGACTGCGCCGGACCTACAACGAAGCGCCGGTCTGGTCCTACGACGTCGCTGCGGGGAAGAAAGTCTTCGAGCGCTCCTGTGTCGCCTGCCACGCGACGGAGGGTGCCACCGTTGGCAAGCTCGGTCCGAACCTCAGCGGCACGTGGCGCAACGGCCTAGATTATTTTCTGGAAAATATCGTGGACCCCAACGCCGTCGTCGGTGCGGATTATCAGCTTAATCTGATCACCAAGCGCGATGGCACCGTGATCTCAGGGATGTTGGACAAAGAAACGGCGACCGCCTTGGTCGTCCGCACCATGACCGAGACCGTTACGATTCCGAAGACGGAGATCAAAGCCCGAGAGGTCACGCCGCAATCGCTGATGCCGCCCGGCTTGCTCGAAGCGCTCACCGAGCGCGAGGCCGTCGAGTTGCTGAAGTTTCTGACCACGGAAGGGAAATAATCCGCTGCATCGCGGTTTTCCGTGAACCGCGAGGCACTGCGCCGCGACGAACGGGAGCTCAGGTGGCGGACGGTGCGCGGTGAATTTTCGCCGTCCACGTCACATAACTGGGTTCCTCGTGGAGGAACGCATCGGGCGCGTCAGTCGGACGGCACAGGTCAGCGTCGATCACGCGTGGCAGCAGTTCGGCGAGCGAGTAGGGGATGGACGTCAAACCGGGCGGTGGTTGTGACCAATGGCGGAAGTTTTCCGGCATCACGAGTTCGCCCCTGAGCTCCGCGACCGGCACGCGCCGCAGCGAGCCGCCCAAAGTGAAGTGGTGCCAGAGTTCGCGACGGGCATCCGCGATCACACCGATGTCGGGGCGGCCGAGCGCGTGGGCGACGACCGCGAGGCTGCAGTAGGAGAACATTGGGCGTGGCTTGAGTACGTTCCACGTGCGGAGCGCCATGGCACACGTGCGGATGCCCAGCACGGAACCGGGTCCATCGCAAAAAACCAACGCGTTCGCCGCGTCGATTGCGACCCCGAGCGCGGCCAAACTCGTGAAAAGTCCCACCCCTGTGTCGTCGTCCGAAGTGCTCCAGCGCGCTGTCCCGACCTCGCCATCAGTCAGCCAGCCGACTTGTACGCGCGTGGCTGCCGCATCGATGACGAGCAAGGGAGCATGGGCGGCAATAATTTGGCGGAGACTCGGCATCTTCGGCTTACGAAACGTCCCGCGACGAGCCCGCGCAAGCCCGCAAAAGCGCGCAGAATCCGGCATTGACCGACGCATCTCGGGACGTAGCGTGACCGATTCTCTCAACCAAAACCCGTCCGCCCACACTCCCGTGAACGTCCAAAAGAACAGTCTCTCCGCCACACGCACCACGCTCGTCGTCACCCTTGACCAAAGCGATGTCGATGCGGAACACCAGGCGGTCGTCACCGAATTTTCCAAGCAGGCGCGCATCCCGGGCTTCCGTCCCGGCAAGGCTCCAGCGGCGATGATCGTGCGCCGTTTTGCCAAGGAGATCGCCGAGGAGTTTAAGCAAAAAATCGTGGGCAAGGCCTACCGCAGCGGCCTCGAGGAGGCCAAACTTGACGTGCTCAATGTCGTCAACGTCGAAGAGGGCACGATCGCAATGGGTGCGCCCGCGATCATCACGATCACGGTGGACATTCGTCCCGAGTTTACGCTGCCGGACTACACGAATTTGCCGACGGAAATCACGTCGACCGATGCCACTGATGCCGAAGTGGACAGCGTGATCGAGGGGCTGCGCGGCGAACGCGCCGATTTCAAGGCCGCGGACCGTCCCGCGCAAAAGAGCGACTATGTGAAGCTCGCCTACGAGGGCACGATCGACGGCCAGCCCATCGCTGACCTAGTGCCAGATAAGCAACTTTACGGCAAAGTCCCGCAGACGTGGGAAGAAGTCGAGGGGACCAACGAAGGCGTCATCCCCGGTCTCGGCAAACAGCTCGCCGGCCTCAAGCCCGGGGACAAGCAAGACGTCGCGATCACGTTCCCCGCAGAATTCCCGGCGGTGCCGGCGCTGGCGGGTAAATCCGCCGTCTACAAGGTCGAGGTGCAGGAGATCCGTGAGCGCGTGCTGCCGGCGCTCGATGCCGAGTTTTTTAAATCCCAGCAAGTCGACGATCTCGCGGGTCTTCAGGCGCAGGTGCGCGCGAATCTCAAGGGACAGAAAGACTATCAGAACCGCGCGGCTCAGCGTCGCCAAGTCACCGAGGCGCTCGCGGCCAAGGTTGATTTCCCGGTGCCGGATTCCCTCGTCGAGTCCGAGACCCAAGGCGTCCTGCGGCAATTTATCGAAGAAAATATGCGCCGCGGGGTGCCGCAGGAGCAGTTCGAGAAAGATAAAAAAGAGCTCTTTGAAGGTGCGAAAAAAGCTGCCACCAACCGCGTCAAGATGCAGCTCGTCCTCGCGAAGATCGCCGAGGCCGAGAAGCTGACCGTCGAAAGCAGCGACATCGATGAGTTTATCTATCGGGAATCCGCCCGCACGCAGCAGAAGCCCGAGAAGCTCGTGAAGACCCTCACGACCGATCGCGAACAGCTCCGCGCGGTGCAGCAGAATATCATATTCGACAAGGCGGTTGATTTCCTCGTGTCCAAGGCTACGGTGAAGACGATTGTGCCAGCGGCTTAACCAGCCGATAACCCTCCTAACTTGTGAGCTACGACCTAACGATTTTCGACACCAACGGACGCGAGACGCGGGCCATGAGCGTGTATTCGCGCCTCCTGAAGGATCGTATCCTTTTCATTGGGACGCCGATTGACGACAATGTCGCAAACTTGGTGATCGCGCAGATGCTCTATCTGCAGATGGAGGACTCGAAGAAGGACATCCATCTTTACATCAATTCGCCCGGTGGCGTCGTGACTGGTGGCATGGCCATCTACGACACGATGAATTTCCTGCAGTGCGATATTGTGACCTATTGCCTCGGCATGGCAGCCAGTATGAGCACCGTGCTACTCGCTGCCGGTACCAAGGGTAAGCGTTTCGCGCTCCCCAACAGCCGCGTGATGATCCACCAACCCAGCGGTGGAGCCGGTGGGCAGGCCTCCGATATCGCCATCGCCGCGAAGGAAATTCTGCGTTGGCGCAAAGTCCTCAACGAAACGATTTCGAAACACACGGGTAAGACCGCAGAGCAGGTCGAAAAGGATTCTGATCGTGATTATTATTTGAGCGCTCACGAGGCCAAGGCCTACGGCATTGTTGACCACGTGGTGGAGTCAACCCGTGACGTGCAGAAGATTGCCGTCGCGCCCGCCGCCTGAGTGCGGCGGTTTGATTCCTAAGCGAACTCCGCCCTCGACTCACCAGCGCCCCAGTACAACGTCAAGGCCATGGCAAAATCCGCGCGCATGACCCTCTGTTCGTTCTGCGGCAAGTCGCAGGCCGAGGTTAAAAAAATCATCGCCGGACCGGGAGTCTACATTTGCGACTCATGCGTCAATGTCTGCAAGACGATCATTGATCGTGAAGTCAAAGCGCCGACGGTGGAGATCAAGCCCGCGCTGCGCCTGATCAAACCGGCCGCGATCAAGAAGACGCTTGATGACCACGTGATTGGTCAGGATCACGCCAAGAAGGTGCTCTCGGTTGCCGTCTACAACCACTACAAGCGGCTCATGTTTGTTTCCGGCCAGTCTGGCAAAGACTCCGCCGCACTGTCCCCAGAGTTTAACGACGTCGAGGTCGAGAAGAGCAATATCATGCTCCTCGGTCCCACCGGCTCGGGCAAGACGCTGCTCGCGCGCACCCTCGCGAGGATACTCGACGTGCCGTTTGCCATTTCCGATGCGACCACGCTCACGGAAGCGGGCTACGTCGGCGAGGACGTCGAAAACGTCGTCCTCCGTCTCTTGCAGGCGGCGAACTACGATGTGAAGAAGGCCGAGAGTGGCATTATCTACATCGATGAGATCGACAAGATTGGACGCAAAACGGAGAACGTTTCCATCACACGGGACGTTTCGGGTGAAGGTGTCCAGCAGGCGCTCTTGAAGATTCTCGAGGGCACGACCTGCAATGTGCCCCCGCAAGGCGGTCGGAAGCATCCGAATCAAGAATATATCCAGATCAACACCTCCAATATTTTGTTTATCTGTGGTGGGGCGTTCGTCGGACTCGATGCTATCGTGCAACGTCGGCTGGGCTCGCGCAGTCTTGGTTTTTCGGCGGTGGCCGCCCAGCACGAGGCGACGCTGAAGCCCGAGCAATTGATGCGGGCGCTCGCCCCTGAAGACTTGATTCGCTTCGGGATGATCCCGGAGTTTATCGGGCGCCTGCCCGTCGTCTCGGTGCTGGATCAACTGCAGGTCGCCGATTTGGAGAAAATTCTCCTGCGTACGAAAAATGCGATCGTGAAGCAGTATGCGAAGCTGTTGGCGATGGACGGCGTGCGCTTGAAATTTACCCCTGATGCGGTGAAGGCGATCGCCGCGAAGGCCATCGAGCTGAAGACGGGCGCCCGCGCCCTCCGCTCCATCATGGAAAATCTCATGCTCGAGGTGATGTATGAATTGCCCCAGCGGGACGAGGTGAGCGAGGTCATCATCGATGCAGGGGTCGTGGCCGGTCGTCGTAAGCCCACGCTTCGCACCGAGGCCAAGGCCGAACCGACGCAGGACGCGGCCTGAGGGCAAGGGCCACTAGCCTCCGCCCGGAATAGCGTCGAAGGGGACGCGCATCGCGCGGCGTGCAAGGCTCGGCGGAGGCCGGCTGCTTTGCCTATGCGCTTTGTTCGTTAAGGGTGTTGCGCGCGCGCGGCCGGCCAGATTAGCTGCCGGCCGCGTCTCACTTCATCGATTTCCTTTCCTATGGTCCGACTTGCCACCTCTTTTGATGCCTCAGCGATTGCCACGCTTTTTCACGAGACGGTGAAGAAAGTGAACTCCCGCGATTATGACGTGAAGCAGATCGTGGCTTGGGCTGGCGCGGCCCCCGACGTAGCGAAGTGGCGTGCGCGTCAGGCTGGTCGCACGACGTGGGTTTTCGAGGTTGGGGGAACGGTGCGGGGATTCGCCGAATTTGGGGCCAACGGGCAGGTCGAAGCAATCTACGTCCACGCCGACCATCAACGCAAAGGAATCGCTTCTGCGTTGCTGGTGCAGATCGAGGAGGAAGCGCGCCGACTCGGGATGGCGCGACTTCACGCGGACGCCAGCACCACGGCCCGAGGTTTTTTTCAGAAGCGCGGATTCAAGATCCTGAAGCAAGCGGAGGTCGATTCCCGCGGCCCGAGTTTCGCGAGTGTTCGCATGGCCAAGCCGCTGGCCTGACCGACGTTTAAAAACGGGGTGAGCTGATCGATCCGCCGGAAGGGGCGTGGTGCTGTGGTCAGCGTGCGTGAGGCGAAAAAACCGTCGCGGTGCGCGGGTGGGGGCGACATCCACTGGCGCCAGCAGTTCGGGGCTGCCCCCGCTGATTGACTGTAAGCGTTCAATTCGGACGTGAAGACAGTCCGACATGGAATTGCTAGAGTGCGGAAATGGACGAACTGAATGAAGGGAAGAGGAAATGGCGGCGGCGCAGTCGTGAGGAGATTGCGGTATGACAGATTGAGACCAGGTTGATGAACGCACCACGGACATTAGGGTTTGACCTTTTTCCGGCCCTCTCCGGCTCAACGACTGTTCGCCACTATCAGGCGTTCGTCCTCCGCGCTCCGTCGCCTAGCGACCGTTCACCGCCCTTTGTCCGACCATCCGTTGTCCTTCCCCTTCTTCCTCGGCGACAGGGCTCAGTGAACTCTGTGAAAAAATCCGACCGTCTCGCTCCTTTTTTGCGCCTCTTTGCGGCCAATCTTCCGGGCTCAGCCTTCCGTGTATTCCGTGTGTTCCGTGGGCACTCTTCCGCGGTCCGAGATGAGCGCCGATTAGCGTCGATTAGCGGTTAATCCCCCTGCTTCGTTTTTGTGACTTCTGCGCCTCTTTGCGGCCAATCTTCCAAACCGTTTTCACCACAGATTACGCGGATAGCGCGGATAGTTCCCTGATCCCCGAGCATCCGTGATATCCGTGACATCCGTGGTTAAAAACGCTGAGTTCGCCTTCGGTTTTGGGCTATTTTCAGCCTGACAGATTGAGACCAGCTTGATGAACGCACCACGGACATTAGGGTTTGACCCTTTTTCCGGCCCTTGAACAAAAAGGTTAGGGGCCGATCCCGTCGGCCGATCCAGCCCTCGCGGCCTGTCCTAGTGACTCAGTGACTCTTGACCTTCGAGCAAATGGTGACTCTCTTACACCTATGCCATCCACCACTGTTTTCACCATCAAGCAGCTTCACGATGACACCGGTCGATTGGTGCGCCGCGCCGGCGCCGCCAAGCGCCCAATCGCGATCACTGACCGCGGCGAACAGGTGGCCGTCTTGGCCAATCCCGCCTTTGTCCGGCCACAGAGCCGCCATCGCGTGCTCTTGCCGGAATACGAAGCGATGATGGCTCAACCGCCCGGCAATGACATCCAGGCTGCGTTGGACGAAATTCGAGGGGACCGTGGACCATGATTTTTTGCGATACCTCGGCTATAGCGAAACTCTATCTTGCCGAAAGGGAGTCGCCGACGATGCGGGCAAAGCTCGAAACGGAAGATCAGGTATTCGTTTCGGAACTCGCCCGCACGGAGCTGATGAGTGTCTTTCACCGGCAACTGCGTGAGAAGAAATGGACCCGCGATCTGTTCATGTCGGCAGTTCGCCAGTTCACCAATGACGATCTGGGCGGCTTTTGGACGTGGCTACCCCTCGACAGTGCGATCATTGAAGTGGCTGCGAAAACCTACACCACGCTACCAGACTCGGTTTTTCTGCGCTCCGCCGATTGCCTGCACCTGATCACGGCATTACACCACAGTTTTTCAGAAATCTACACCTACGATACGCATCAAACGGCGGCAGCCAAGGCGCTCGGGCTCAAACCGCTGACGGCGGATAGCGAGTGATCGAAGCCGTGAAAAAGAACGCCGCAACGAATGAGGAGCCCTGGGGCCGTGGCGACGAGGAGTTTTGCGCCCTACCTCACTCGGCTACCCCTGTGATTCTGGCCGACGAGGTTCAGTTCATCCGCGATTTCGGTGCGGCAAAACGCCCCCGAAGCCTCGGCCGAGAGCATGATTTGGTGTTTTATCCTTTTTAAAGGGATAAATAATGATAAATTAAGCATTCTTGAGGGGAGAATATTCCAGTATTTTGCAAAGTAAGATCGTCGACAGTCTGGCGACGAAGCCACCTGCCCTGACTCGGCGCTCTGTGCATATTCCCCAAGTGCAAGGTAAGGCATTGGCGGTAATTGGGATGCGGCGCGCAGGAAAGACTTCACTCCTTTGGCAGATGCTGGGCGATCGGCTCACGGCGGGGGAACCGCGATCGACTCTGTTGTATTTGAACTTTGAGGACGAGCGTTTGACGGGCCTGACCGGTGCGGAACTCTCGCAGGTTACCGAACTTTATTACCGGCTTCACCCTGAGTGGCGAGATCAGCGCCGCGTGCTTTTTCTGCTCGACGAGATTCAGGTTATTCCCGGTTGGGAAACTTACGTTCGTCGTTTGCTCGATTCCGAGCAGGTTGACCTCAGGTTATCCGGTTCCTCGGCCAAACTTCTCAGTCGAGAGGTCGCTACGAGCATGAGGGGCCGAGCTTTGGAAGTGTTGGTCCATCCCTTCTCCTTTCGGGAAGTGCTGCGTCATGCGGGGGTGGAGCCCAAGCGGCCGTGGGCGGCACTTCCGAAAGCCGCCCGTTCGGTCGTGGAAAAAGGCTTGGCTGATTATCTGCTCGGCGGCGGCTTTCCAGAGGCGCAGGGGCTAGGGCCCCGGGATCAGGCCGCGCTTCTGCGTAGTTATGTGGACGTGGCCTTGCTGCGCGATGTCGTGGAGCGCCACGCCGTGTCCAACCCCACGGCTCTTCGCTGGATGCTTAGGCACTTGCTCGGTGCGCCGGCCGCACCCTTTAGCGCGCAAAAGTTTTATGATGCGCTTCGATCGCAAGGCATCGCGGTGGCGAAAGATACGGTTCATGCTTACCTCGCGCATCTTGAAGATGCCTTTTTGGTGCGCACGCTATCGATCCATGCGGCTTCGGAACGCCAGCGGATGGTGAATCCTCGCAAGGCCTACCCGATCGATCCCGGTATGATTCCGCTCTACGAGCGCTCGGGCCGGGCGAATCTGGGCGCCGCTTTGGAGACGGCCGTGCTGCTTGAGTTGGAGCGCCGCGGAGCCGAGCTGGCTTACTTGCGCACGGCCTCGGGTTACGAAGTCGATTTTCATGCGCGTTTGCCCGAGGGCCGCGTGCTCCTGGTGCAGGTGTGTGCGAAGATCGAATCGGAAGAGACTTGGGCTCGTGAAGTTCGGGCCTTGCTCGAAGCGGCCGCCGAGCACCCCGGGACTGAGCCATGGCTCATTACGATTGAACCGCTTCCGGCGGGGAAAACTCTTCCTCCGCCTCTTTGTCACGTATTGGCCGCAGAATGGTTTCTCGAATTAAGCCCTTAGTTATATTGACGCCAATTACCACACCGTTCACCGCCACCGTTCATCCACACCGATCTCGGCCGCCATCTCGACCAGCACGAGACCGGCAGCCGCATGATTCTTGGGGGCAATCTGCTCCGGCAGCCCGCCTCTGGGCTTCTGCGAAAAGATTGTCTGGAGGCTGTTCGAGTAACGTCCGATGAAGCCCACGTGATCACGACCGTTCATTCACGCCGGTTGCCTCATCAGGAAGCGACGGGGCGAAACAGTCTTTTTTTGGCGGGGAAATCTCGAGGTGCACGACGTTTAACCGCCGGAAAGGCATCGTCCCCTAGCCGCAAAGATGATAAATTTGCCTTAGTGCTCGTGTGTAAAACTAACAAAACACGGCCAGACCCCTTGGGATTGATCCGGCCGACGAGGTTCAGGTCATCTGCGATTTCGTCACCACGCGAAAGGTGCGCGCCTGAACTTGGTAGTGTCGGAGTAGGCTTCCGGCAGACGGCCGGTAGCAACAGCAGGTGAAGGTTCGGAGCGGACTCTGTCGTTCGCTCGTAAAGATTGAGTGATGCGTTCGTTGACGGGCGCCTGTCGGCCCAGTTTGTTCCCGCCAAGAAGTCCATCCTATGCCCACTCCACTAAAACACCTGATCGCTTCCCAAAGCGCCGATTTATGCCGGTGCTATGGAGTAAGGCGATTGGGTCTTTTTGGTTCCGTCGCCCGTGGGGAAGAGCGAGCAGACAGTGATATTGATTTTCTGGTGGAGTTTGAGAATCTCGGTCCAGAACATATGGCGGATCGTTATTTCGGGTTCATCGAAGATGCGACTCGGCGCTTTGGCCGGCCGGTGCAGGTGCTGACCCCGCGGATTACGCGGATTAACAGATCGTTCTCTGCACTTGGCAGTCTTGGCCTTCAGCCTCCTTCTTCCTCGGCGACGGGGCTCAGTGAACTCTGTGAAAAAATCCGACCGTCTCGCTCCTTTTTTGCGCCTCGTTGCGGCCAATCTTCCGGGCTCAGCCTTCCGTGTATTCCGTGTGTTCCGTGGGCACTCCGCGGTTCGAGGTGAGCGCCGATGAGCGTTTCAAGGCTCAGTGTTAATTGGGGCGTGTTTTTGGTGGCCAATCTTCCGATCGAGCACACCGCCGAGGCTAGGGGTTGACCCCGGTGTTTGTCTGCGGCAACCCCAGGTAGGGCATGGGACTGTGTCGCCTCCCGCAGATTTATTTCATTTCATCTTGAAATACTGCCGTCACCACGGCTCAGTGCCACGATGCCTGCCCTGACTGCCCCCACCGAGCCCAAGCCCAAGCGGGCTTCCGTCGCTGCGGACCTGTCGTGGCGCTTGGTCCGAGCCGAGGGTCGCCCTGCTGAAAGCGTCGCGTTTGAGGAATCAGTCGTCGCGTTTTTCATGGAGTCCGCCGCGATTTTGGGCGTGCCTAAATCCGTCGCTGCACTCTATGGGATCTGTTTTGCCAGTCCGGAGCCCCTCAGCTACTCCGACATCCAAACCCGCATGAATCTCAGCGCCGGCTCCATCAGCCAAGGCCTGAAGGTTCTGCGTGAAGTCGGCGCCCTCAAGCTCGTCCGCGTTGACTCCCGCGATTGCATGACCCCGGACATCGAACTGCGCAAATTGATCGAGCACTGGATCACCGAACGCCTCCAAAAGCAGCTGTCAGCTGGCCAGAGCAGCCTGAAAACCATTGCGCAGACGGTGCCCGGCGGCCGCTCCGCTGCGGCGACTACGCTCCGGGATCGAATCAAGGCTCTGCAAGGTTGGCATGATAAAGCGTCGGCGATGCTCCCGTTTGTGCGCACGGCGCTGCAGTTAGGCTAGACGTTCCGCCGCATTCGTTTTTTACCAGTCCTCGCTTCGTCTCTTCCACCTTGGGAAGCGACGGGGCGAAGCTGTGAGTGCAATCGTTTCCCAGCTCAAAAAGCGGGCCATTC
>Ga0209550_10002029_pt1 | contig 19573 bp, 17 predicted proteins | sample LauGreSuBDMM15SN_2_FD_187567 | JGI IMG/M metagenome (GOLD analysis project Ga0209550, IMG submission 187567) | Freshwater lake microbial communities from Lake Michigan, USA - Su13.BD.MM15.SN (SPAdes) (version 5) | ecosystem: Environmental > Aquatic > Freshwater > Lake | place: Lake Michigan... | reverse complement strand
AGAGAGTTAGTCCACGATACGCTTTGTCTTAGTCGCCTTATCTACCCTGACATCGCAAATAGCGTTGATGTTAAGTTGTTGGCAAGAGGTTCAATATCTAAAAATGCAGTTGGTAAACATAGTTTAAAAAGCTGGGGTGAAAGATTACAATTTCAAAAAATTGATTATCAACAAAACAATCCAGATGCTTTTGAAAAATTTAACGAGAAGATGTTGGAGTATTGTATTCAAGATGTAAAACTTACTAAAAAATTATATGAGAAGTTTATGTCTAAAGGATTCAGTAAAGAGAGTATTGAACTAGAACATAAAATATCTTTTATAACTAAAGAACAAGAACTACGTGGATTTTATTTTGATGAGAAGAAAGCACAATCTTTACAAGCTAAGTTATTATCTAAGTATAATGATTTAAAACTACAATTAGAAAAAACATTTATAGATTGGGAAGAAGATTTAGGAGAGTTTATACCTAAGGTTAATAGTAAGAAGTTTGGATATAGTAAAGGAGTACCAGTTAAAAAAACAAAATTAGTAAAATTTAATCCTTCTTCAAGACAACATATTTCTAGTAGATTAATAACTTTACACGGTTGGAAACCAAAAGAATTTACACCTACTGGTACACCAATGATTAATGAAGATGTATTGTCTAGTCTACCGTACCCAGAGGCTAAATTATTAAATGAATATTTATTAATAGAAAAAAGATTAGGAATGTTATCTGAAGGTGCTAATGGATATTTAAAAGTAGTTAAAAAAGGTAAGATACATACTTCTTACATAACCAATGTGGTTACTGGTCGTATGAGCTCTAGACACCCAAATTTACAAAACATACCTAACACACACAGTTTATATGGAAAAGAATTTAGAGAATTATTTATACCAAAACCTAATCAAGTAATGGTTGGTGTAGATGCAAAATCTTTAGAGGCAGTATGTTTTGCTCATTACATTTATAATTACAAAGGTGGTAAAGAATACGCTGATTTAATTATCAATGGAGATTTTCATACATATAATATGGAAGCGGCGGGTTTAAAATCTAGAGAATTAAGTAAGACAATGTTTTATGCTTTACTTTATGGTAGCTCATTTAAAAGACTATCTGAAATACTTGATTGTCCTATAGCTGAAGCTAAAAATATATTAGATAGATTTTATAGACAGCTTCCTTTTTTAAAACAAATTAAAATAGATATAATAGAAAAAATAGAAGCATACGGAGTTCTAAGAGCATTAGATCAAAGAATACTAACTGTAAGAAGTAATCACGCAACTTTAAATACTTTAATACAATCTTGTGGTGCAATTATAATGAAGAAAGCATTAACAATATTGTGGGACAATTTAAAAGATAAAGATGCTTGGGTAGTAGCAACTATTCACGATGAATTCCAAATAGAAGCAAAAAAAGAAGAAGCAGAATTTGTAGGTCAATTAGCGGTAGATAGCATAAAGAAAGCGGGAGAACATTTTAAACTTAGAGTACCTATTAGTGCCAGTTTCCGTGTGGGAAACAACTGGTCGGAAACTCACTAACAAAGAAAGAAAACAATGCAAGTAATATTAGTATTAACTGATGTAGGAGATGATAAGATTGCTTATTCTCTCTTTGAAGCAAAAGGAGATAGAGAAACTGCTTATCAAGTGTCAATAAGCCCATCTGTACAAATAGGAGCTATTCTAGGTTCTTTTTTAAAAACAATAGAAACTTTTACAGAAGATTTTTCTAAAATAGCAATATCAGAAGAAGTTAAATCTAAATACCCAGAATCAGATTGGAGAGCTAAATTTTTAAAATCAGATAGCACAGTAATACAATTAGATTTATCTAAACTAAAACCAAAAGGAACTTCATAATATGAGTACATTAATAGTAGATGCAGATATAGTTGCTTATAAATTATCATCTGTATCAGAAAAACCAATACGTTGGGACAATGGTGTTTGGACTTTACACTCAGATGAAGATGAGTGTGTAGTTATGATTAAAAATTATTTTGATAGCTTAAAAGAACAAACTGAATGTACTAAAATAATTTGTGCTTTTTCAGATAAAAATAATTTTAGAACTTCTATTTTACCAGATTATAAATTAAATAGAATTAATACCAGAAAACCTTTAACTTTAAAATTTTGTAAAGATTATATTTATAAACACTATAATGGTTATAGTAAACCTAATTTAGAAGCTGATGATATATTAGGAATACTTGGTACTAGTGATATTATAAAAGGTGCTAAAATTATATGTTCAGAAGATAAAGATTTAAACCAAGTTGAAGGACTACACTACAATCCAGCTAATAAAGAATTTTATAGAATTAGCCCACAACAAGCTGATTATAATTTTTATTTCCAAGTTTTAACTGGAGATCAATCAGATAATTATAAAGGTTGTCCAAGCGTAGGTGCTGTTAAGGCTGCTAGAGTTTTAGCTAGTTCTAAAAATTATTGGCAATCAGTAGTTGAAACTTATATAGAAAATAAACTAACAGAAGAAGATGCTTTAATACAAGCTAGAGTAGCTAAGATATTAAAGAAGAAAGATTATAATTTTAAATTAAAAAAAATAATATTATGGTCTCCTCTAACTAAACAAAAACCAAAGGGTATTAAAATTACTCATTCAGAGCAAGAAGAAGAAGCTACTGTGTTTGGGACAAGGATATAAATATGTCTTCAAATTATTTTAATCCTACTTTAAAAGGTGCTTTAGCTGAATTAGCCGTAGCTTGTAAGTTCTTAAAAAAAGGTTATTATGTTTCTAGACCACTAGACCCATCTTGTCCTTTTGATTTAGTTATTACAGATAAAAAAGGTGTGAATTATTTAATAGATGTTAAATCTATTTCATATAGAAAAAAAGATAAAAGTATAATAAATAGATGTTTGACAACACTACAGAAACAACTTAAAATTAGACTTTACTTTACTAATATTAACGGTCTTAGTATAAAAGAAATAAAAAATATTAAAAATGACAAATAAAACATTCTTTAAACAAATAGGTGGTTCTCATTATAAAACAATGAAAATACAACCATCTATTTTTATAAATGAAAATAAATTAATGTTTGCAGAAGGTAATGCTATTAAATATATTTGTAGGCATAAACTTAAAGGTAAGAAAGAAGATATATTAAAAGCTATACACTACTTAGAAATGGTGCTAGATAGGGATTATAATGACCAAAAATAACTATGAAATAAAAGCAAAAGAATATTTGTTTTTGTCTCAAAATACAAAAGAACCTACCTTAGCTACACACTATTATACTATGTATATTGAAACCTTAATAAAAGGTGATTTAGTTGCTATAGAAGAAGAAAAAACTATTGGTGAGTTAAATAAAAATAAAATCCCAGATAACAAGACTTTTGGAAGACATAAAGATGAGTGAAATGCACAAGTGGAAGAAAACAACTTACTTGACTATTAAGGCTAAAGTTAATGATACTTTCTTTGCTAAAACACCAGATTTAAGAGATTCTAGTGAATACCCATTTTCAACTGATGCCAAAGTAAAAATAATGGAAACGAAATTTGATAGACACACTATTGAAATGGACACCAATTTAGATAAACCCACCCCTAAAAATGATAACCCACCCTATTAGTTGCCCTCTTGGAACAACCTATGTTTGTTAATAAAGAATTAATACTACACTTAGATCAACTTTTCCCAAATAAAGTACCAGATATTACTGAAAATGAAAGACAAATTTGGTTTAAAGCTGGTCAAGCTAGTGTCGTAGTATACCTAAAACAATTAGAAGAAGACCAAAATAACAATATATTAGATTTAACATTAATAAAGAAAGATAAATAATTATGTGTTTTTCACAACCTAAAGCCCCACCACCACCACCAGTACCAGCTCCCCCAGCTACAGAAGTAAACGCTAGTCAAGCTACTATTCGTGAAAAAGCCCCACAAGCACCAGCTTCTGCTTCTTCAACACCCCTAAGTGTAAGTAAAAAACGAGGAAAAGCAGCTTTAAAAATAGATTTAGACCAATCTAATTTGTATGGCGGTGGCTCTGGTGTTAATATCCCTTAATAGTACAAAATAAAATATGTTACAAACCCAAACAGCAAAATCTCGTTATTCTAAGCTAGAAACAATACGTCAACCTTATTTAGATAGAGCTAGAGATAGTGCAGAGTTTACAATACCTTCTTTAATAACTAGAGACGGTTATGGAAGTTCTACAAAACTATATACCCCATATCAAGGAATAGGTGCTAGAGGTTTAAATAATTTAGCTAGTAAATTGCTAATAGCTTTACTACCTCCTAATCAACCTTTCTTTAGATTGTCTTTAGATGAGTTTACAATTCAAAAACTTACTCAACAAAAAGGTATGCAGGGCGAGTTTGAGAAAGCTATGGGTTCAATAGAACGTGTAGTAATGAATGAAATAGAAGTTAATAATTTTAGAACTTCTGTATTTGAAGCACTAAGACAATTAATAGTTTCAGGAAACGTATTACTATATATAACACCAGAGTTAAATACTAAAGTATATAAATTAGATGAGTATGTAATTAAAAGAGATTCAGTAGGTAATGTTATAGAAATTATTACAAAAGATGTAACAAGTCTTTCAGCTGTTTCTGAAGAAATTAAAGATTTATGTTACGAAGAAAACAGTACAGAAAATTATCAAGATAAACAAGTTTCTATCTTCACGAGAGTGATTAGATCAGAAAATAAAAGGTGGCTTGTGCAACAAGAGGTTAATGATAAAATCATACCTAGCTCCATTGGAACTTATCCATTAGACAAGTCACCTTTCATTCCTTTGAGATATACACTAACAAATGAAGATTACGGTAGAGGTTTCGTAGAAGAATATATTGGAGATTTAAGATCGCTGGAGGCTTTATATAGAGCTGTAGTAGAAGGTAGTGCTGCCGCTTCTAAAGTTTTATTTTTAGTAAAACCAAATGGCACAACTAGAATTAAAACTTTATCTGAAAGCCCTAACGGTGCAATAAGAGAAGGCGATGCTAATGATGTAACTACTTTGCAGATGAATAAATCTGCTGACTTTTCTATTACTTTCCAAACAATTAAAACTATAGAAGAAAGATTAACTTATTCATTTATGTTAATGAATAGTGTTCAAAGACAAGCTGATAGAGTTACAGCTACAGAAATAAGATTGTTAGCTGACGCATTGAATGATAGTGTATCTGGTCTATACTCTTTATTATCACAAGAATTACAGTTACCTTTAATTTCCCGTTTGATGTATCAAATGGAAAAAAGTAAAAGATTACCAACATTACCTAAAAATAGTATAAAAGTAAAAATAGTTACTGGGTTAGAAGCACTAGGTCGTTCTTCTGATTTACAAAGATTAAATACTTTTATTCAACAATTAACTCCATTTGCACAAGAATTATTTAAGTATGTTAATTTTGATGAGTATGTTAAGAGAGTAGGAACTTCATTGGGGATTGATATGGAAGGATTAATTAAATCACCAGACCAATTACAAATGGAAGAACAGGCTTCTCAACAACAAGCCATGATGGAACAAGCAACACCAGTATTAGCTAAAGAAGGTGCTGGAATTGTTAGAGATAGTTTTAAAGCTAGGGGAGAACAACAACAACAAGAACAACTACAAGGACAATAATATATGGGTGAAACAACTACAATAAACATAACTCCTGAAACAAACGTTGAAACACAAGAGTACAGAGATAGTATGGTTCAAAAAATTGACCAAGCTAACGCTGTTCCACAACCAGTTTTACAACCTGAAGCAACTGAAGTAGAAACTAAACAAGAAAAAATACTTGGTAAATTTAATTCACAAGAAGATTTAATTAAATCTTATCAAGAATTAGAAAAGAAACTTTCTACTAATACTTCTGCCCCAAAAACAGAAAATAAAAATCCTCTACAAGCACAAGCAAAAACAGAACAACCATCAGTTATTAGTTCTGTATTTCAAACTGCTGAACAAGAGTTTAATGAAACAGGTCAACTAAGTGATACAACTTTGTCTTCACTAGAAAAATCTGGTCTTCCTAAACAATACGTAGATAATTATTTAAAAGGATTAGAAGCTCTTGGAGAACAATTCCAAAGCAAAGCATATTCAATCACTAATGGAGAAGAACAATACAAATCCATGATTGATTGGGTTTCTAATAATTTAACTGAAGATGAAGTTGATGCTTTCAATAGAGGAGTTGCAAGCGACGACGCTACTGCTTTATTTACTATTAGAGGAATGAACGCTAGATATAGAGTAGAAAGTAAAGAACCTAAAATAAGTTTAGGTCAATCATCTTCTTCAAATTCAACTGGAGAAAGATACGAAAGTGTGTCTCAATTAAAAGAAGATATGAAAAATCCTCTTTACCAAAAAGACCCAGCTTTCAGACAAAAAGTTGAATTAAAATTATCTAGATCAAATATTTTATAGAAATTCTTTTGGGTTAATTAGTTAGACCCGACTGATGTTAACGCTTACCTAAAGTCTTAACCGTCCTGAGGGACGACAATTTTGTTACCTAAATAAGCTGTTTTTTAAACTTAACTAAGCAACTTAACTTATAAGAAAGGGAAATATAATGGCAAATTATACTCCTTCGTATATAGGTCAGGCTGCTGGTGCAGGCGATCAAAATGCTCTTTTCCTGAAATTATTTTCAGGTGAGACTTTGACTGCTTTTGAAACAGCAAATACTGCCCTAGACAGAACTATGGTTCGTACTATAGCTAACGGTAAGTCAGCAACATTTCCAGTATTTGGAAAAGCGTCTGCTGCATACCACGCTGCTGGTACTGAACTAACTGGTTCAACAATAAATGGTAATGAAAGAATTGTATCAATTCAAGATTTACTAGTGTCTCACGTGTTTATAGCTTCTATTGAAGAAGCTAAATCATCTTGGGAAGTTAGAAGCATCTACGCCAAAGAAATTGGTATTGCTCTAGCTAATCAAATGGACAAACACATCTACCAAATGTTAGTGAAAAATGCTAGAGAGTCTGCCGCTGTTCCACAAGCTGCTGGACAAACTATAACTGACGCTGACTTTAACACAAACGGTGCTTCTGCTGCCGCATCAATTTATGCTGCCGCAAGATTACTAGACGAAGCTAACGTTCCATCAGAAGACAGATATGCCGCTGTATCGCCACAAGCGTATTACAGTATGGTTTCTGACACTACTGCAGCCGTAATCAATAGAGATTTCGGTGGTTCGGGAAGTTATGCCGACGGTAAAGTATTAAAAATTGCTGGAATTGAAATTGTGAAAACAAATCAATTACCATCAGCTAATATTACTACTGGCGTTGGTGTAGGTTCTATCGTTGGTTCTGGCGGTGGTCTAGGAGGAAACTTCTCTACTACTGTTGGTTGCGTATGGCACAAAAGTGCTGTAGGTACGGTTAAATTATTAGACCTATCAACAGAGATGGAATACTCTGCAAGACATCAAGGAACATTACTTGTTGCTAAATATGCAGCAGGACATGGTGTTCTAAGACCAGAAGCGTCTTTAGAAATTAAGACAGCTTAATTACCTTGTAATGTAAATTAAGATTGGGGGAATGAAAGTTCCCCCTCTTAATACAAAATTAAAATTATTTATTTATGCCTTTAACAGTAACATCAAAACTAGAAGCAGTTAATACTATGCTTACTAGTATCGGAGAAATTCCAGTATCTAGTATAACATCTGCTACTACTAATGATGTTTCTATTGCAATCCAAATTTTAGATCACGTTTCTAGAGAGGTACAGTCTCGTGGTTGGTTTTTTAATACAGATATTAATTATTCTTTAGTACCTACTAATAACAACGAAATTGTTTTACCCTCTAACGCACTACGTGTAGAATTAGCTGAATCTTCTAGATTACATAATTATGTAGAACGTAATAGAAAATTATATGACAGAGTTAACAACACATATACTATATCAGGTACAGTAAAAGTTAATATTGTATTCTTATTAGATTTTGAAGAATTACCAGAAGTAGCTAGACATTATGTAATGATAAGAGCTTCTAGAATTTTCCAAGATAGAATGTTAGTATCTGCCGAGTTACATAAATTTCACGAGGTTGATGAACTACAGGCTTATATGAATTTAAAAGAAACAGAGGGCGATATAGGTCGTCATAATATTCTTACAGGTAATTATGATGTCTATAGAGTATTAGACAGAGGAAATTACCAACCAGATAAATCTTCAATTGTTAATGAATAATGGCATCAAGATTAATTTCAACAAGTATTCCCAATTTGTTAAATGGGGTATCTCAACAACCAGATACAATAAGATTACCTAATCAAGCAGAAACACAAGAAAATGGTTTATCAGATGTTGTATATGGTCTTGGTAAACGTCCACCAACTATACACGTAGCTAAATTAAATTCAGATACTTTTGAAAATAGTAAAGTACATTTCATAAACAGAGATAGTGTAGAAAGATACACAGTATTAGTTAATAATGGTTCTATAAAAGTTTATGATTTAAATGGAACTCAAAAAACAGTTGTAGCACCTTCATTAACTTATTTAACAACTACTAATCCATTAGAAGATATAAATTTAGTAACTGTCGCTGATTTCACATTTATAGTTAATAAAACTATTACAGTTGCAAAATCTGGGACAGCATCAACTGTTAGACCAGCAGAAGCAATTTTTTATGTTAAGAACGGTCAATATGCAACTACTTATAAAATTAATATAGATAGTGTTAACGTAGCTAGTTTTACAACTTTAGATAATAGCACAGCTAGTAATGCTTCAAGTATTACTACCGATAATATAGCAACTGAATTATACAATGATTTAGTAACTTCATTTCCAACTGGTTATACAATAGTTAGAGATGGTTCAATTATTTATTTATCAAAAACAGCAGGAACATTTACTGCTTCAGTATCAGACGGTCTTGGTGGAGATGGTTTAATTTTAGTAAAAGATAAAATAAAAAGTTTTTCTGATTTACCATATAAAGGTTATCTTAATTTTGAAATAGAAGTAGTAGGAGACCAAGGTACAGAGTTTGATAATTATTATGTTAAATGGGACGGTTCTGCTTGGGTTGAAACTGTTAAATCTGGTTTAGATAATAATTTTAATACAGCAACATTACCACACTTATTAATTAGAACAGCCGATGGTAATTTTAGATTTACTAAAGCTGATGGTTCTGTTTACACAATTAGTGCAGTAAATTATACGACTCCAGTTTACAACGGAAGAACTTGTGGTGATAGTGTAACAGCTAGTGACCCATCTTTCGTTGGTAATAAAATTCAAGATATTTTCTTCTATAGAAATAGATTAGGGTTTTTAGCAAGTGAGAATGTTGTGTTTTCTAAAGTAAGTGAATTTTTTACATTCTACCCAGAAACAGTTACTACATCTTTAGATGATGATGCAGTAGATGTAGCAGTAAGCCATAACAGAGTTTCTAATTTAAAATACGCTGTAAGTTTAAACGAAGAATTATTATTATTTGCAGATCAAACACAATTTTTATTAAAACCAGAAGAAACATTAACTTCTAAAACAGTATCTATTAATCAAGCTACTGAGTATGAGATTGACCCTATTTGTAAACCAATACCAGTAGGTAAGAACGTTTACTTTGCATTTAAAAGAGGAAGTTTCGCTGGTGTTAGTGAATATTTTATTTCACAAGATTTATTAACTAAAGAAGCTACAGATACTTCTTTAAATGTACCTAGATATTTAACTGGTAGAATTAACTCATTAAAAGGTTCTACTACTGAAAATACTATATTTGCTTTTTTAAGTGGTGAAAGAAATGCTTTAGGAATATATAAATTTTATTTTGATGCTAATAATAGATCATTACAAAAGTCTTGGTCTAAATATATATTCCCAAGTGGTACTGTACTATTAGATGGAGAATCTATAGAAACATTTTTCTTTCTAGTTATTAAAAGAGCAGACGGTACATATTTAGAAAAAATAAATTTAAAAACAAATGAAGTTGATACTAATTTAAATTTTCCTGTTTTATTAGACAGAAAAGTTTTATTAACTGGAACTTATAATTCTGGTACTAATCAAACTACTTTTACATTACCATACCCAGACACAAATACAAAAGGCGTAGTGTTAGGGGGTAGTTGGTCTTCTACAATGAAAGGAAGATCAATTGATGTTTTATCTTCCACTTCTACAACTGTTATTGTATCTGATAATTATTCTACTAGTCCAGTATATCTAGGTAATAAATATACATTTAAATATAGATTTTCTACTTTTTATGTTAGAGAACAAAAAGGTAGTGGTTCATCATCAACTATTAATACAGGTAGACTACAACTTAAAAAATTAAAATTAGTTTATGGAGATACTGGATTTTTTACAGTAACTTTATACCCAAGAGCTAGAACAGCTAGTATACACAAATTTACAGGGCAAATACTTGGCTCTAGTAATTTTACATTAGGTCAACCCATATTAGAAAGCGGGGACTTTCAAGTTCCTGTACAATGTCGTAATTTAGATATAGAAATGGAAATAACAAGTGATAGTTATTTGCCTTGTAATTTCTTATCGGCTGAGTGGGAAGGATTATTTACAATTTTATCTTCACGTATATCTATATAATGAATATTGAAGAAAGAAATACTACCTTATTTGACATTGTAGATTTAACTCTTAATTTAAGAAAAGCAGATAGATTAGAAGTAGAAACTATAACTGGCAGTAATGATATATACAATAAATTAAAAGATAGTATTTTAAAATCAAATTATGCAAAAAGTTTTTTAGTAGATAATAAAGTAGCTGGTATTTATGGTGTAAGTAACTCACCATACAATAATCACATTGGCTACCCATATTTATTATGTACTAATGAATTATACAAATTAAAAAAAACTTTTATTAAAAATTGTATTGATAGAGTTAATGAGATGCAATCTAAATTTCCTGTATTATTTAATTATATAGATAGTAGAAATATCCTACATCTTAAATGGATTAAGTATTGTGGGTTTAAAATAATTAACGACAAGTATTTTAACAATGTTAAATTTTATGGTTTTATGAAAAAAAGAGAGGACTTTTAAATTATGTGCGACCCAACAGCATATGCAGTATTACAAGCATTTTCAGCCGTTAACGATTATAAGGCAGCTAGTAGTAACGCAAAAAATATTAATGCTACAGCAGAGTCTAATGCTACTAGGATTAGAAATGAAGCTATATATAGTGATAACGCTTTAATTAGGAAAAAAGAAAGAGAAACTGAAAAGACTTCTCTACAGAAATTTCAAACAAATATTAAAGCTAAAAAATTACTTTCCGAAGCTAAAGTTGGTATAGGTGAGAAAAATATTGGTGGTAATATTACGGACACACTATTAGGAGATATAGAAAGACAAAGAGGTTTTGCATTTAATACTATTGATTCTAACTATGAAAATTATGTTAGGTCTATAGATGAGAATAGAGAAACTCAAAATAGAAGCTATGGTAATCAAATATTAGCTTTACCTAGAGCAGTAAGACCTTCATTCTTATCTTATGCAGTTAAAGCGGCTGCTAATGTGGCTGTGGCTAGTTATAGTCCAGCACCAAAAACACCCGTAGGACAAACAAGTGGTTTTACACCAGCGGGAATTAATTTAGATTCGTTATATAGCGGTCCAACATAATAATTAAATATGGCTAAAAGAATAAATACAGATTTAGGAATTAACGTTAATTTAACTGACGCACCTGATATAAAAACACTTGCAGTTGCTAATCTTCCAGCACCTACTGGTAAAAATAATTTTGAATTATTAAGTGATGCACTTGGTCAGTTTAATCCTAAAATACAAGAACTTGTAAAAAAAGAAGTACAAAGAGAAAATTTAGAGACCGAAGTATTAGGTGCTAATACTGTAAACCAAATGACTTTAGATGATGCTAGGAAAGCTCATCAAGAAGGCTTCCCCTCTATCTACAATGGTTGGGCTAGGGTTGGTGCTTATAAACAGTACGCTATAAATTCTAATGAAGAATTTTCTAACACGATGAAAAAGCGTTATTATGAAAATAGAAATAACCCACAATATAATTGGCAAAATGATTATGCAGAGCTTTCTCAATTTTATTTAAAAGATAAACAACAAGACCCGTTTTTTCAATCTGCTTTTCAAAAAGAAAGTGTAGATACACAAAAGTGGATTACTGAACAAGAGTTTACATTTCAAATTGAAAATTTAAAAACTAGAGTTCAACAAGATACCATGTATCAATTAAGAGTTTTACCAGATAAAACTTTAGATACACTAAATGCTAATTTTAGAGAAACTATACCAGTTGAAACATCTGGTAAAGATTACGAGCAAAGAAAACAAGATTATATTGCTAAAAACTATGTAAACCTTTGGAATGAACAGTTCGAAAATATAAAAAAGAATTTAAATCCAGTATTAAGTAAAGTAGATTTTGATGGTCTAGTAGTAGATCAAGCAGAAGCTCATTTAAAATCTGGTGGTGATTATATATCTTTGTATGTAGATAAATTAATTAAACCTAGACCCGATGGCACACCTGCTGTATTAGATAATCCTAAATATAATGATAAAGTTATAAACATAGTTGCTAAAGCAAATGAATCTTTAAAGACTCTACAATTTTATGAAGGACTAAAATCTGGTAATACTTCACTAGTTTCTAATGAAGATTTTAAAAAGTATAGTGGTGCTTTATTTGATAATTTAGTTAGTAAGCACACAGCTAACGGAGAATCACAAGGTCAAGCTATACAAAACGCAACTACTACTTTAGCCCCACATTTAAGTAAATCAAGACCTATTCCACAAATTAAAGAAATATTAAATAGACCTATAGGAACTACAGTTACTCCAGATAATAGGTCTGCACTTAATTTAGCACTAATATTAGATAACGTAGGTGCTTTACCTATTTATTTTGATGGTGCTGAAAATAGTAAAGATGCTTTTAAATGGCAACTAGCTACTATGTTTTATAGAAATGGTGACGATGTTAATACTGTTATTAAAAAAATAGGTAACTTTGAACAAGCACCAAAAACTAGTTCTTTAACTGATGCTGAAAAAGATGCAATATCTAGTGAGTTTGGTAATTTAAAAACAATACACAATCAATCATTAGCTTTTGGTATTGCACAATATATAAAATCAACAGACCCTAATAATCCTAAACTAGAAAAAACTACTTCACAATACATAAATAAATATTATTTTAAAGATGATGGTGGTAAATATATTTCTAAAAGCAAATTAAAAATGTTAGATATAACAGAAGATGAATATAAACCTTTAAAAGAAGAAGCTACATTATACTTAAAAGAAACAATTGATAGTATTAAAAAAGAGGGGTCAGTTAGTCGTTCAGCTATAGAAACTTTAAAACAAGATAATAAATTAAAAGGCTTTGGTAGTGTTATTCAAAAACAATTAAGAGACGATTTAACAAATATAGAAGGAACTAATTTTAAAGCGGGTGATTATGATTTTATCATTGACCCAGAGAGAAGAAAAATTAGGTTTACAAGTAATAATGATGTCGGTTATTTTGAACCAATTATTATTGACACTAAAGATGGTCAAAGAATTGAATTAGAGTTTGATTATGATACAATTTTTAAAAGATATAAAGGAAAACAAGATATTGAAAAAAGAATTAAACAATCTAAACTAAATCAAAAAATAGAAACTATAAATAAATATAACGCAACTTATCAAGAGTTTATAAAAGTATCACCTTAATAACTTATGGCAAATATAAATTGGGATTTTATTAGTAATAAAGAAGGTGGCTCACAGTCTGTGGGCTACGTACCAGACGGAAGCGAAAGATCTGGTGTAACTATTGGAACTGGTTTTGACCTAGGTCAACAAACTGAAGAAACAATTAAAAACTTTGGTTTTAAAGATCAAAGTATTTTAGATGTAGTTAAACCATATTTAGGTCTTCAAGGTGCAAAAGCTAAAGAAGTTGCACCACAACTAACTATTTCAGATGAACAAAAACAAGACGTAGATACTAGTGTTAAAAATTATTACGAAAATAATATTATAAACCAATACAATTCTAAAAAAAGAAATGTAAGTTTTGAGGAGTTAGACCCTTCTGTTCAAACTGCTATTGCTTCTGTTGGTTATCAATACGGAGATTTAAGAAGAACACCTAAATTTTTAGAAGCAGCATTAAACAATGATGTTGAAGGTATAGTTAATGAGTTAAGAAATTTTGATGATAAATTTTCTTCAAGACGAAATGCTGAAGCTGATTACATAGTAAATAATATAAAAGATTTCGGTATTAAAAAAAAACCACTTAACATACTAGACCCTACAGCTATGGCTGACGGGGAATTATATATAGATACTCTTTTTAAAACTTATCAAAGTCAAGACCTACAAACAAAATCAGCTCTAGAAGGTTTTGGTATAGCTGCGAATTTAAATATGATAGTGCCTACTTTAATTAGGGCATTTAGAGCTCCTGCTTTTGAACCTGACCCAACTTTTTCTTTCAATGATAATTTTTCAGAAATTAGAAAAATATTAGATGAGAATAATATAGACCCAGCTTACTACGATTATTTTGTACCTACTGTTTCTATGCCTCATTTTCTTTCTTTAATAGAAAGAGTTAAATATGAACAAGATCAAAGAGCTGAACTTCAAAAAATGGGTTGGAAGGGATTGGCTTTAGACGTTGGTTCTTTTGTTTTAGACCCAGTAAGTTTACTTTCTGGTGTTGGTATAGTAAGCAAAATTACTGGTGCTGGTACATATTTATCTAGAGTAGGAAGATTAGAAAGATTTACTAAAGCTGGTTTAGTTATTGGTGCTGAACAAGGTGCATTAACCTCTATAGTAGCGTCAGAAAGCCCTAGTATTGGTCTTAATGATGTCTTATTAGCATCTGCAATAGGTGGTACTCTTGGAGGCGGAATCTCTGCTTTAATGAGAGCCCAATTTCATAGAGTAGCTAAAGATATACAAGCACAAGAATTTAAAGAAACTGGTATTAAAATTACTCCTAAAGGTCAACAATTTTTTGATGATACAAAAACATCAACAATTAGATTAAAAGATGTAGTAAATACTTCTGATATTTTAGACCCGCTTACTGTTGCTGACAAACAAGTTATATTTCCTTTTATTAGAAATCTAGGTGTTTTAGGATTAGCTCCTATATCTAAGTCAACAGCTTTAGGTACTAGTAAATCTGGTTTAGCAAAAGCATTTGGTTTTAATACATTAGAAGATAACATAGGTTGGGTATATAAAGGCGAAGGTAGAATAAGAGACAGAATAGTCCCACAAGCAGATACCGTAGAAAATATTAGAATTAATGTTTTAACAGGTGCGTTTAGAAATATTCGAGATGTTAATGAAGCCATGTTAGGCTATTTAAAAGAAAACGGATTTTCAGGTACTATGGGTGCTTTAAAAGCAAAGGTTAACTTTACTGCTAGACAACAATTTATGCAGTTAGTTTCTAGAGCTATTAGATCACAAGACCCAAAAAACGTTAATTTAATTGATAAAGATTTATTAAAAAATCCGCACATAGCGAAAGCTGCTAAATTTTATACAGATGGATATAAATATTGGAGAAAAGAATTAATTAAAAATGGGATTATTAAAGAAGCAGATTTCCCAGAAAATATTGGTTACTTAAATAGAAAAGGCTCTTTCGATAGATATACTGTATTATCTAAAAAAATAGGTCACGATGGTGTAAACAAATTAATTAAAGAAGCTATATTAAGTAGACAACCATATTTAGATATACCTAAAGATGCAGAGTTAAGAGCTAGTCTAGGTGCTAAAGAACTTAAATTTAAAACACCTAATTTTAATAAAATTAACGAAGCTAATCAAGCTGATAAAATAGCTAGAATAACTAAACTTGAAGATGATTTATTATTAGCTAAACAAAGTATTGAAGGAAATAAAAAATTCGCAGGTGTTGTTAACATAGACGCACAAGGTAGATCAGTACCTGTAAAAGAAAGAATAAAATTAGCTAAAGAAGAAATTAAAAAGATTAAAGAAGAAATTAAAAAGATTAAAGAAGAAGTTAAACAATCTAAAATTAAATTAGAAGAAGAATTTATAACACCACAAAAAGCTGAACTACTAGCTGCTTCTATTACGAATTTTTTAAGAAACTCACATAGACTTGGTGGTTTTGATTTAGATGCTTTATTAAAAATAAAAGATGCAACTAAATTAAAAGATTTTTTACAAGACTCTTTCCCAAATCTAAGAGCAGATGAGATTGATAAAATGTCTTCTGACTTAGCTAGTGTAGTTAAAACTATAACTTCTGGTAGATTAGAAGAAAGAATTAGATTAAACGAAAATTTTGAAACAGTTATAAATGGTCAAAAAGTTAGAATAGACGAATTATACGAAAACAACGTAGATTTATTATTCAACGAGTACAGTCAAGAAATGGCTGGTTGGGTTTCTATGGCACAAAAATTAGGTGTCAGAAGTAGAGACGAATGGTATGATCTACAAAAGAAATTAATAAACGATATTGAAAAAAGCTACGATTTAAATTCTTTCTTAGGAAAAAGAAGAGCCGATGAAGAAATTAAAACTATTAAAAGTGTATTTGAAAATTTAATGGGTAGGTCTGCTGAAGTAGACCCGTCTAAAATTGAAAACCAAGTTTTACAAAATTTAAGAAGATATAACTTTGTTAGAGTATTAAACCAAGCTGGTGTTGCTTCGTTACCAGAATTAGGAACTGTTATATCAGCAAATGGTATAAAAACTTTTATTCAAAACATTCCTGAATTTAAAAACATAGTAAATGAATTTAGAACTGGAGCACCTAGAGATAATTTCTTTAAAGAATTAGTTACAATAAATTTTGGTAATGGTGATGAGCATTTATATAGATTAGCACATGGCTCTGAAACCCTAGATCAAAACACAGCTGCTACAGCTTTAAACAGATTTGCTAATAGTAAATTACTTACTTCAGCTGAGAAAATTACAACTTGGGCTTCTGGTTTAACTCCAGTAGATTCTTTTTTAAGAAAATTAGCAACTAGAACTTTTGTTGATAAGTTTGCTGATGATATGTATAAATTAAAAGAAAGTAATTTTGATTTTAATAAAGTAAACTTAGCTAGATATAAAGTATTAGGATTTACTCCTGAAGAATTAAAACGATTTGCTAAAGAATTTACAGATGGCACAGTAACTACTGAACAAACATTTTGGGGAACTAAAGTAAAACAATTTAATTTTGCAAACTGGAAAGATCAAGAATTACTTGAAACATTTGCTAATAGATTAAATAGACATACTAGAAGAGCTGTTCAATATAACTTTATTGGAGACTCTCAAAGATTTTTCTCGGATAATGCTTGGGGTAAAAGTTTAGGTCAGTTCAGACAGTTTATTTTAACTGCTTGGTCAAAACAATTTTTACACAATATAGCTTTAGCTGATTTTAGAACATTTAGTATGTTTGCTTATACTAGTATGATGGGTACTTTGGCTTACTTAGGTCAAACTCATTTTAATACTATAGGAATGGGTTCTGGACAAAAGGCAGAATACTTAGATAAGAGATTAGGTAAGAGTGGTGATTATAGTAGATTAGGTTTAGCTGTGTTCCAAAGAACTGGCTGGTCTTCTTTAATACCTACTTATGCTGATCTTGTATCTTCACAAGTAGCACCTGAATATAGGTTTAATACTCGTAGTAGCGGTCTTGAAATAAATTTAATTAACGGAAACCCAACTTATGATTTAGTAAGTGGTGGAGTGAATGTATTAGGTTCATTTTTAAAATCAATGAGAAGTGATTATAATTTCTCACAAGTAGATGCTAGAAGAATTGTAAGATTGTTTGCTTTCCAAAATATGTTTGGAATAAATAATACTTTAAATCTTTTCATAGATAAGTCAGGTCTTCCCGAAAAAGGAAGCGTAAATTTATATTAACAATAATAAATAAAATATGTCATTTGCAATAGTCAATTATACTGGGAACGGTAGTACAACTACATTTTCAGTTACATTTCCTTACATCACAGCTTCACACGTGATAGTGAAAGTAAACAATGTAGTCAAAACTTTAACTACTGATTATACATTTCCAACTAGCTCTACAATACAATTTGTAACTGCACCAGCTAATGCGTCTACTATTTCTATATCTAGATCATCTAGTCGTTCTACTAGGTTAGTAGATTACCAAGATGGTTCTACACTTACTGAATCTACATTAGACCAAGATAGCAACCAGTTATTCTTTATATCACAAGAAGCATTTGATACGGCTGACAACGCAATATTGTTAGACACAGACGATAAGTACAACGCAAATTCAAAAGTAATTAAAAATTTAGCTAACCCTGTTAATGCTAACGATGCAGTAAATAAAACATATTTAGAAAACACTTGGTTAAGCACAGCAGATAAAGCAACATTAACAAACTTAAATTCAAACATAGCAAGTGTTACAGCAGTCAATTCTGCTTTAACAAATGTAAATGCTGTAGGTTCAGATTTATTAGAAGCAGTATCAGAAATTAATACAGTCGCAGTAGATATTACAAACGTAAATACAGTTGGTACAAACATAGCCAACGTAAATACTGTTGCAGGTAATAATGCTAACATCACTACTGTAGCAGGTGCTAATGCTAATATAACAACTGTCGCAGGAGCTAATGCAAACATTACTGCTGTAGCTGGTCAAATTACACCTACAAATAATGTTTCTACAGTTGCAGGTGCAGTTGCTAATATAGGAACTGTCGCAACAAACGTAGCCAATGTTAATATAGTTGGTGGAGCTATTGCTAACGTAAATACTGTAGCAGGAGCAAATGCAAATATTACAACAGTTGCAACAGCTAACACTAATATAGGAACAGTTGCTACTAACGTAGCCAATGTAAATTTAGTAGGTGGTTCTATTGCTAATGTTAATACAGTTGCAACCAATGTCGCTAACGTAAATACTGTAGCTACAAACAATGCTAACATAACAACAGTAGCAGGTGCTAACGCAAACATTACAACAGTTGCAGGAATATCAGGTGCAATAAGTACAGTTGCTTCTAATGCAGGTAACATTTCAACAGTTGCTACAGATATTGCAAAAGTAATTACTGCGGCTAATGATTTAAACGAAGCCACTTCAGAAATTGAAGTTGTAGCAAATGCTATAGCTAATGTTGATACAGTTGGTAGTGCTATTGCAAATGTAAATACAGTAGCAACTAATATTGCAAATATAAATTCAGTAAATTCTAATAGTTCAAATATTAATGCAGTTAATTCAAACTCTGCAAATATAAATACTGTAGCTAGTGCTAATACTAACATTACGTCAGTTGCAGGTTCTATAGCTAACGTAAATACAGTTGCTACTAATATTGGTTCAGTAAATGATTTCTCTGCTAGATACAGAGTAAGTGCAACAGCTCCTACTACAAGTTTAGATTTAGGAGATTTATATTTCGACACTACTTCAAACACAATGAAGGTGTACTCTAGTGGTGGA
>Ga0209550_10002028_pt1 | contig 19573 bp, 23 predicted proteins | sample LauGreSuBDMM15SN_2_FD_187567 | JGI IMG/M metagenome (GOLD analysis project Ga0209550, IMG submission 187567) | Freshwater lake microbial communities from Lake Michigan, USA - Su13.BD.MM15.SN (SPAdes) (version 5) | ecosystem: Environmental > Aquatic > Freshwater > Lake | place: Lake Michigan... | reverse complement strand
GAAGAAATTAAAAAAAAGTATGAGAAGAAAAAAGAAAGTCAGGAATATAAAAATGCAGTTGAAGAGGAAAAAATAATTAAATTACAAGTTGTTAATACTCTGGCAAATTTTAAAAATCAGGTTCTAGTTTGATTCAGTACGCCGATATTGCTTTAAATATTCCCTTCAAGACAGAAGAAACACTTACATACCAAATTCCAGATGGAATGAATCGATTACAAATTGGTTGCAGAGTTGAAGTAGAGCTGAGAAAGAGAAAAATGGAAGGTGTAGTAATTGGAGTACACTTCAATATGCCCTCCTACGAAATTAAATGTATTAAAAGGCAAATTGATAAAGAGCCTGTAGTCAATTCCGAGCAAATCCAATTAGCATATTGGATGAGAGATTTTTATGTTTCAACCCTAGGAGAATCTCTTTACAAAATGATTCCCACAGGTAGAAAAAATCAGCTGTCTGAGCCAGTTGTAGTAGATTCTCCAGAACTTTTAACATTAAATGATGAACAATTGAGTGCTTATGAAAAAATAAAAGCAGATTTTGGAAATGAAAAAATTCATTTATTATATGGTATTACAGGTAGTGGTAAAACAGAAGTTTATATCCATCTATTAAATCATATTCTTAAAAATACAGATAAGTCTGCTATTTTATTAGTACCGGAAATTTCGTTAACATTTCAAATCTTATATAGATTGGAATTAATTTTTGGAAAGCAATTAGCTTTGCTCCACTCTAATTTAAGAGTATCAGATAGGTATAAAAACTATCTTCAACTTTTACGAGGTGAAAAGCGAATAGTTATTGGTACGAGAAGTGCTATTTTTGCACCTGTAAAAAATTTGGGACTAGTAATATTAGATGAAGAACATGACAATTCATATAAGGAACATTCTAATCCAAGATACCATGCAAGACAAGTTGCTCAACAGAGAATTAAAGTAAATAAAGCAACTTTACTTTTGGGAAGTGCCACTCCTTCTTTAGAATCTTTTTATTATGCAAAAAAAGGAGTAATTGTAATGCATCGTCTCAGTAAGAGAGCTAAAAGTTCTAGTCTCTCTACTGTGCAGGTAGTTTCAAAAAAAGAAGATAAAGAATTAGTCGGTGAGGATTTACTCTTTAAAATTAAGCAAAGATTAGAAAGAAAAGAACAGGTAGTTCTTCTTTTAAATAGAAGGGGTTATAGCCCTTTGATTTACAATCGTAAAGAAAAAAAATTTATAGAGTGTCCTAATTGTACATCAAATCTTTGCTATCATTCCAAAGGAAAGGCGATTTGTCATCTTTGCGGATACTCAGAAAAATACCAAAAAATCCAAAAGGAGTATCCTGATTCCATAGAACTGATGGGAGCCGGGACTCAAAAATTAGAAGAGTATTTATTAGAAAAATTTCCAGGCGTAAGATTGGAAAGACTAGATCAGGATTCCACCAAAAATAGGGAAGTGATTTCATCTACCATTACAAAGCTAATCAACAGGGAATTGGATATACTTACAGGAACCCAAATGATTGCAAAGGGATTAGATGCTCCTCTTGTGACTTTGGTGGGAGTTATCAATGCAGGAACAGGTCTGGGTTTACCCGATTTTCGAGCTGGTGAGAGGGTATTTTCATTATTGACTCAGGTTGCTGGAAGGGCAGGTCGAGCAGATCTAAATGGTGAAGTTATAATAGAGACTGTAAATGCAGATCATAGAGTACTACAATTATCCAAAGAACAAAACTATGATAAATTTTATGATGAGGAAATAATAGTTAGAAGAAGTTTATTATTTCCTCCTTTTACGAGGTTAATTAGAATTGTGTCACGATCTTCAAAAGAGGAAAAGGCAAAAGAGACTATCGAAAAAATTAGCCAAATTTTGCTTGAAAAATATAAAACTATGGATCATAGTACAAATTATATCTTGGGTCCAGTGGAATGTCCATTTTTCAAAATAGACTCTAATTATAGATTTCATATTTTAATAAAAACAAATGAACAAAATTCATTTCGGCAAATTATTAGAGAATTTGTACTTCCATTAGGAAGTTCTTCTGTTTACTTGGAAATAGATATAGACCCAGTAGATTTGGTATAAATAGAAAAATGAAAATTGGTTATTTTGGAACTCCAGAGCATTCTGCTAAACTCTTAAAATCTCTATATAATCGAGGGCATGAACTTTTATTCGTTGTCACAAATATGGATAAGCCACAGGGAAGGGATAGAAAGTTAAGCTTTTCTCCGGTTAAAATGATGGCAAATCAATTTAATATTCCCGTATTACAATTTTCTAATTTAAAAGATGATTTTGCATTTAAAGAAATTACATCATTTCAGGCTGAAATTTATATAGTATATGCTTACGGATCAATTATCCCAAGTAGAATTTTTCTTCATCCTCCTGCAAAAACAGTCAACCTCCATGGGAGCATATTACCTGATTTTAGGGGAGCATCACCTATCCAAGCAGCTATTCTAAATGGTAAAAAAGAAACAGGTATCACGCTTCAATATATAACTGAACAATTGGATGCTGGGGATATTATTTCTATTAGTGAAATATTGATTAAGGAAGATGACACTTTCGGTACTCTATTGGAAAAATTGACAGACTTGGGAACAGAAGAAATTCTAAAGATCCTAGAAACTTATTCTGGAGTCAAATTTCCTTCTGTTCCTCAGGATCATTCAAAAGCCTCTTTTTGCAAAAAAATAAAACCCGAAGAGAGAAAATTAGATTTTTCAGAACCAGATATAGATCTCCATAACAAGGTTCGTGCGTTTAATCCTGGAAATATTTGCTTTACAAGCTTTCGGGAAAAAAGGCTAAATGTTTACAAAACCCAACTTTCCAATATTACTTCAGAGGATCCTATTGCTTCTATACAAGTGCTGGATAAAAAAACTTTTGGAGTAGTTTGTGGAAATAAGAAAGTTTTAGTTATGGATGAAATTCAATTTGAAAATAAAAAAATAATAAAGGGTTCTGATTTTATTAATGGATCAAGACCAAATAATGGAGATCTTTTTATATGAATGAAGAAAAAAAGCCCGTTTCATATTATCTAAAATTAATGCCACTAACTGGCTATGTACTATATTTTGGTTTAGGCTTACTCTTCTTTTTTCTTTCAGCTTTTATTGTGATACTTGTCAGAACAAAAAGCGATACTATGATAATTATGCCAGACCTAGTAGGTCAAAATTATGTAGATGTCCACAATGAATTAATGCGAATGAGATTAAAAGTTCGTTTAGAACCCAAAAGATTTATAGATAAAAATGATGGAGAAATTTTATACCAATCTATTTCTCCTGGAAAAAAATTTGAAAGTGGTAGTAAGCTTTATCTTACAGTAAACAACGGAGTTGATCGTGTCATTATCCCTGATTTTAGGGGTCAACAGATCAATAGTGCAAAAGCACTTATAGATAAAGTTATATCTGGAGATTCCTATGTTAGCATGGCAATAGGAGGTATTACATATATTCCCATAGCTGAAGGTTTAACTGCCGACACTGTAATTGACCAAATCCCTGAGCCAGGAAAAAGTACTACAACAAGAGAAAAGATATATTTATTAGTTACAGAAAGTGGAAATAAAAATGATAAGTCATCTTCATTGAGTAATCCTTTTATGGGCAATCCATTTCCATTTGTCGCCACTGCATTGCAGAAAAAAAATATCCCATTTAAACTCAAAGATATAGTTACTACCCAAGATAAAAGAGAAAATGGATTAGTAATAAAAGTTGAAGAGGCAGGCGGTGTATTTCAGTTGGCAGTCTCTTTGTTTCCACTTGAAGAAAGAAATAAGCAGGGCTATGAAAAATTTACCTTTCAAAATAAAAAGAAGGAAAAATATTCTGCAGTTGGAAAATCCTTGCTCGATGAAAATGTAAGCTCTGAAATCTTTAGTAACATCGAGATAGATGCAGGAGAAAAATTTCAATATATATTTTATAGAATAGGTGATGTGGCAGTAAATGTAGTACAAGGTAACGAAGTAATAGATACTTTTAAATTTAAAGCGGATTATAAAAAATGAAAATTTCAGCATCCATTCTAGCAACTAACATAACTTCTTTGTGCAATACCCTTCCTCCCTTACAAAAAGAGAGCATTGATTACATTCATATAGATGTAATGGATGGTAATTTTGTTCCCCAGATTAGCTTTGGGGAGGCTATCACTGCAGAAGTTAGTAAATTGACATCTATCCCGTTGGATGTTCATTTGATGGTTCAAAATCCTGAGAAAGAAGTCCCTAAATATTATAAGTTTAAACCAGAATATATAACATTTCATGCAGAAACTACTTCATTTGGTGTTCGTCTTTCGGAAGAAATAAAGGCAAATGGATCAAAAGTAGGAGTATCCTTAAATCCATCTACTCCTCTTTCTGCTATTGAGAATCTCCTTCCATATATGGACTTATTGTTGTTAATGACAGTTGATCCTGGATTCTATGGACAAAGCTTTGTAAAAAGCGGGATGGCTAAAATCCTAAAAGCATCAGAAATGATAAAGGGATCAGGAATCCAACTGGAAGTAGATGGGGGTGTAGGGCTTGGAAATATTCTAGAATTGAGTGATCTAGGCGTTGGAATTTGTGTGGCCGGTTCTGGAGTCTTTAAAACAGGGGATCCAAATGCAAATGGGCTCAACTTAAAAAAGGCCTGCCAGAGATTCTAATACAAAAAACTTGATGTTTTAGAACAGTATTTTTTTCTTGATTAGAAAGGAAGTAAACAATTGGTAAAGTTAAGATTGCAGAGGACAGGCTCAAAAAACTCTCCTCATTATAGAATTGTAGCTGCAGACAGTAGATTCCCCCGCGATGGAAGATTCATTGAAATCGTAGGCCAGTACCACCCCACTAACAAAGATGGTCAAATTATCGTAAACAAAGAGCGAGCCATTGATTGGTTAAAAAAGGGAGCCCAGCCAACCAACACAGTGAATGGTATTTTTAAAAAAGCTGGGGTTTTAGCAGAATTTAGAAGTACAAAGTAATGGCTTCTGAAAATTTTTTAAAATACGTTGTATCTTTTCTTGTGGAAAAGCCTGAGGCAGTTGTGGTCAAAGAGGTTTCTTCTGAGGAAGCCAATGTTTTAGAGTTGCGTGTAGCCCCTGAAGACATTGGTAAGGTCATAGGAAGAAATGGCAGAATAGCCCGTTCACTACGAACCCTAGTTGCAGCAGCAGGTACTAAAGGCGGAAAAAACTACACCTTAGAGATCATTGACTGAACAATTTCTTTCCCTTGGGAGGGTAGTCGGAACACACGGACTTCGGGGGGGATTGAAAGTATACGCGGAGAGAGGGATTCTCTCTACTAGTTCTAAAAATCTTTCTATTCGTTTTGTTCCTGATCTAGATTCACAAGCATACAAACTCCAATCAGTTTCCAAGCAAAAGCTCTTAGTTCTCAAATTAGAAGAAATATCTACCATTGAAGAAGCAGAAAAATTTGTTGGTAAATTTATTTATCTTTTAATATCCGAAGTACCCGAACCCGAAAAAGATGAAATGTATGAATTCCAACTGATTGGTTTGGTGCCAAGGGAAAATGGGTTAGTCTTTACTGATTTTAAAGTTACATCTGTTCTCGACAATCCTGCCCATCCAATACTAGAGTTTTCCAACGGAGAAATCCAAGTCCTTGTCCCTTATATCCAAAGATTCGTTGGGAACATTGATGTTTCTACAGGGTGTATTGATGTTTATGATTGGGAAGACTGGATTCGTGCACTTTAACTTCATCACCCTTTTTCCTAACAAAATCGAAGCCTACTTCCAAGAAGGACTCCAGAGTAGAGCAATTGAAAGTGGGATTCTAACCTTCCAAACAAGCAATCTACGAACTTTTGGGAATAAATGGGGTAGGGTGGATGACACCGTCTATGGGGGTGGTCCAGGAATGCTTTTGCGTATAGAGCCTATTGAAAAGGCATTAGAAAGTTTGGAAGATAGGGGTTATGTGATTCTCTTGTCTCCTAGTGGAACTTTGTTTTCTCAAAAAACGGCGGAAGAGCTTTCTAAAAAACAATCCATCACCTTTATTTCGGGATACTATGAAGGTGTGGATCATCGTGTCACTGAACATCTGGTTGACGCAGAACTTAGCATTGGAAAGTATGTTATTTCATCGGGTGACTTGGCTGCACTCTGCATTTCGGATTCCGTTTTGCGATTACTCCCCGGTTTTATGGGGGGAGGAGAAGAAAGTCTCAGAGATGAATCTCATACTCTAGAAGATGTACTTGACTATCCCCAATATACAAAGCCCGCCACCTATAAGGGGTGGGAAGTCCCCTCAGTTCTCTTAAATGGACACCATGGGGAAATAAAAAAATGGAAGGAGACTCACAGAAAATCTCCTTCTTCTGAATGAAAAAAGAGGAACCTACTATGAATCACGCACTTGCAGAAATATTTCAATCGGACATGAAACGAAATATCAATTTTGAGATAGGAGATACTGTAAAAGTCCACTATAGAATCCTAGAATCGGGAAAAGAACGTATCCAGGTTTATGAAGGTATCGTCATTGCTATGGCAAATAAAATGAATGGTAAAACTGTAACTATTCGTAGAATCTCTTATGATGTGGGTGTTGAAAGAATTTTTCCTATCTACTCTCCAAGGGTTGCAAAGTTTGAATTGGTTCGCAAGGGAGATGTTCGTAGGGCTAAACTATTCTATTTACGTGGAAAATCAGGAAAAGAAGCTAAGATCAAAGAGCTGAGAGGTGGACAGGCTATTGTTCAGGCAGAACGAAAGAAAGACGTAGAAGCATCAAAAGCAACTGAAAAAACAACTGAATTAGCAACAGCATAGTATTTGTTAACCCAGTTTGTAGGGAATATACTCCCAAAACAAACAATCTTTGGTATAGATGAAGCAGGGAGGGGTCCTCTAGCAGGACCTTTGTCTCTTGCGCTAGTATCTTTTTCACCATTAGCACTCTCTGAAATTGAATCTGGAAAAGCTCTTTCTGGGCTGAACGATTCAAAGAAACTCTCCGCTAAAAAGCGAAACTCCCTCTACTCTGAAATTTTAACTCTTGGAACTTGTAGGCATACATTCATATCCCACCGAAGTATAGACCTGTTTGGAATATCACATTGTATTTTTAAAGGAATTTTAAGATTGGTGAGAGAGTTCAATACGCCTAAATCCTTATTTCTAATTGATGGAAATTATAAATTTGAGAAAAAATTTTCCCAAAAATCTTCATTTTCTTACCAATCTATAGTAAAAGGAGATTCTAAAATTATTACAATTGCAGCAGCCTCTATCATAGCTAAAGTCAGAAGAGATTCCTTTATGATTAAACTAGCGGAGGGAATCCCTGGGTATGGATTTGATAAAAATATGGGATATGGGACAGCTAGGCATCTAGAAAGTATCTTAAACTTAGGTCTTACAAAGTACCATAGAAAGACATTTTATCATATTGAAGAACCAACTTTGTTTTCTAAAGAAAAAGATTTGCATTGAAGATTCGAATATGGAAAGATTGTAGTATTCCGCATGAATGTTAATAATTTTAGAAATATTATAAAAGAATCTAAAAGCTCCAAATCAATTCTTTCATTCAAAAGTTCATTGAAAGGAAACATACATGGATGATAAACCTAATCTAAAACCTGGAAATATTCATTCATCTGATCCAAACAGTGCAATATTAAAGTTATTACATAGTAGTACAAATAAACTAAAACCAGAGTTTGAAAATGTTTATAAATATTCCTATTTAGCAGTAAAGGATTTTTATACACATGTTGCAGAAGATCAATTATGTAGTACAAATGATTTACGAACTGCATCAGAAAAGATATATGATTTTACTTGCAGTTGTAACAATTACCCTTACTTACTACTTTATCATAAGGAGGATGGAGATTATTTATATAACCATGTGGTAAAAAGTACTTTTTACTCATTGTTAATTGCATCTGCAATGGACTATTCAAAACCCCTAATTTTAGAGTTAGCATTTGCCTGTCTTTTGGCTGATTGTGGAATGTCAAAAATATCTCCTAGTATTACAAAATCTACATCTAAATTGTCTGCAGAAGAATTGATTGAAGTACAAAAGCATCCAATGCTAGGGTATCAATATCTCACAAAATCCTTAAAATTACGACACAACCAAGCTGTTATTGCTTACCAGCACCATGAAAACTATGATGGAACCGGATATCCTTCGCGTAGTAAAAAAACTGAAATTGAAGAGATTTCTTGTATTTATACAATAGCAGATAATTTCTCAGCACTCATTTCTGATCGTCCATGGAGAAAAGCACATATGCCTTATGATGCTATGAAGATGATGATCAGTTTCACCATGAATAAATTTGATTTGAATATTTTGAGAATATTTTTAAACAAAGTCTCTATTTATCCAGTTGGCTCTTATGTCGAGTTAAGTGATGGATCTAAAGCAAGAGTTTTGGAATCCAACAATGCAAAGATGTTACGACCGTCTCTCTATTTACTCCAAGATCCAAGCGGACAAAAACCTTTGGAAGAAACCTATATCAATCTAGTCAATGAAAATGAGCTAACAATTGTAAAAGCTACCATTCAGTAATCCATAAGTGGAAATGCTTTCCAAACTACTAAATCTCTTGACTTAAGTGAATAAGTGTCTAAATTAAGAGTAGGGTAGTGACCTAACGTAGGGTTTGTTTGGAAGTATCAAAATACGGTATTCTAGCTACCACTATTGTATTAAAAATTATGTTTCTAGAGGTGAACTTGATTTACTTAGCGATTCTCGATTTAAAATGGCCTGGCTTTAATTCAGATGCAGCCTTTAAAGCTCTGATGATGGTTCTTGTTGTGGTAGCAATTGGTTTTATTTATATTCTTAATAAGAAAAGAGTCTCAAAAATTGAAAGTGCATGGCGTGATTTGATGAGTTATGCTTATACTAAAAGGTTGAACTCTGGAGATGTAGCTATTTTAGGAAATTTTTTTAATAACGGTGGGTTGAACTCCCTTGAAAAGCTAACCTTCCTCAAAGATCATAAAAATTTTAAATCTTCACTTATGGATCACTTTTCCAAGATCCACAATGGAAACGAAGAACATTTAATCCAAATCGTTCAAAAATTATTTTCTGAAAAAGAACACGGATTAGAGATCAATGACCTAGATGATATTGAAATTGGAGAACCATGCACTGTAGAATTTACACAAGGGATTTTTCTGGGTACTGTTGTAAAGAAAGCGCAAGGTGAGTTGCAATTGAATTTTTACCAAACCCATCCTGTTGGGAAAAAAGAAAATACTGAGGTGCAGTGCTATTTTTTCCGCCTTGGGTTGGGAGGATTCTTACTCAATGGACGGGCTAGGAGGATGAAGGGCAATGGAATGGCATTTGGATTTGATGGAGGTGTAGAATGGAAGGCCGACCTTCATCTCACCGCTGAAATGAGAAGAGCTATGAAGATAACACCCCACAAAGATCCTAAAGACAAATCAGAATCAGTCACTGAAGAGGAATCGGAAGCTCTCAATGAACCTTCAACTATTATTGCCACTACAACTAAAATTTCTGATAGAGCCGTACTTTTAATGTTCACCGGGGTTATCATATCTCCTCTCTATTTAAAGAAATTCGATGTATGGGATGCAGAGATTGATTTAGAAGCAGGCAGACTCTTGGAAGTGTCTGGGAAAATTATGCCCTCTAGTTCAGAACCTGGTAAATATCTAATGAAATTTAATAGAATTCTTCCTGAACAAAAAAAAATGCTCTTTGGGGAAATAAAAAAATTCAGCCCAACCCAAGAACAACTTTCTTGACCTTTCAATTATTTTTACTCTGAAAAAATGTATAGTTCCGATATTTTTATTGTAGTCTCAACCTCCTAGTAAGTATGAAAAAAATACTCATTGGCAAGGAGGGCGAAAACAAAGCTCATGTATACCTTGAATCATTGGGGCATACAATTTTGAGAAGAAATTTTCGCAAAAGAAACGGTGAAATAGATATAATAACCCGTTTAGAGAATACCTTGTACTTCATTGAAGTCAAGACATGGAGATCTGCTTTATCTCATCCATTAGAATCGCTTACAAATAAAAAATGCGATCGGATGAGAAGTATGGCAAAACTCTTTTTGTATGAGTGTGGTTGGGATGAATCAAAATTTTCTATATCTTTTTCCCTCCTCTATGTACAAGAAGAAAAAATAGATTTCTATACTAATTTATTTTGATTCTTTGAATCAGAGGTTACTGTTGTTCCTTGCGAGAGAATCACTCTCCGTAATACACAGAGTTCTCAAGGATGAGGACTTAACTTATGTTACAGGGAAGTAACTATGGCAAATATAATATTTTATGGTCACAGGGTTCCAGAATCTGATTACGGTCCTGATCCTGTGATACTTAGAAAAAGAGGGTTAGCTAGGAATACTCATAGTAAATTTGACTTATATAAAAAAAAGTTAGAGGATCCTTACTATATGGAATTTGCTATTAACAAAATAGCAATGGAACTTACTCACTTTTTGTCAAAGTAGGACTATTTGAGGAAAGTTGGATTAGAAGAAATCAGGTACCTCGCGTTTGATATTGATGGTACCCTATTCTCTTCTGAAGAAATAATACTTAATGTTTACAAAGAGTCTATTCTCTTATACAAGGAAAGAACGGGTTCAAAATTAGAGCTCCCTTCAAAAGAGAAAATCATGGCTCAAATAGGAAAACCCGTAAAAACAATTTTCTTAAATCTAGTGCCTGAATTACCGGAAAAAGATAGAGATTCTATTTCTGATGATGTCTTACGAATTCTATGCGAAAAAGTAAGAAATGGAGAAGGTCATATTTATGAAAATGTAAGTGAAACACTTTTAAAGCTTCGCCAAAATTCTTTTATTTTAGTTACGGCATCTAATGGTAGATCCCAATACATAGATTCAATTCTGGGTGTAGCAGGAGTAAATGATCTATTTAGTGATAAAGTAACTCTTAATTATGAAAATTTAAAAGTGAAAGGTGATATACTACTTTATTATATAAATAAATATAAAATTAATCCCAATCAAATACTAATGATTGGAGATAGATTTTCGGATTATGAAGCGGCACAAAAAGCTAAAACTCCTTTTTTATTTTGTGAATATGGGCATGCAGAACCTGGTGAAATTCCTTCCTATACAGAAAAAGTTTCAAGAGTATCTGAATTTCTAGAAGTACTTACTTAAAAATCATATTAGATTGGTACCAAGATCTTTCATTATTAGAGTAATCGCCCTCAATAAAATTATTTTTTTCTTTACTATCACATTGTAACTCGGCAACTACATAATTTTTAACTTGACATTTTTCATCGTATATTTACGATATTAAATATGGCTCAAAATAAAAGAGAAGAATTTACTGAAGAGTTGAGAATATTAGCAGAGTTTTCCAAAGCTATTTCTCACCCAGCAAGAATCGCTATTCTTCAGACAATTTCAGAAAAGAAAGAATGTATATGTGGAGAAATAGTAGACGTACTACCTTTGGCTCAATCAACAGTTTCTCAACATTTAAAAGATTTAAAAGAGATAGGTTTGATTCAGGGAGAAGTCGAAGGTAATAAATCTTGTTATTGTATTAATTGGAATAAATTGGAAGAGCTAAATCAATCGTTCAAACTTTTTTATAAAAAAATAATCAAACATAAAAAAAATAGTAAATTAGATTGTTGTTAAATAGGAGAAAGAGATGGAGACAGCAGAATCATTAAAAGAAATTGTTAAGACTGCATATACTAAAATTGCATTACAGTATAAAGTAGAAAATCAAACCTCCTGTTGTGGGAGTGGATCATGTAGCTCCGAACCATATTCAATTTTTAGTGAAGATTACTCAAAGTTAGAGGGGTACAATGTAGATGCGGATTTAGGGTTGGGATGTGGAATTCCAACTCAATTTGCAAATATCAATTCAGGGGATGTTGTAATTGATTTAGGTTCAGGAGCCGGAAATGATGCCTTTGTAGTGAGGTCTATAGTTGGTAGTACGGGGAAAGTAATTGGAATTGATATGACAGAGGCAATGATTGAAAAATCAAGAGCTAATAATGAAAAATTAGGTTATAATAATGTTGAATTTAGATTTGGAGAAATAGAAAAAATTCCCTGCTCTTCTAATATTGCCAATGTTATTGTTAGTAATTGTGTTTTGAACCTAGTCCCCGATAAAGAAAAAGCATTCATGGAAATTTTTAGAGTTTTAAAAGAAGATGGTCATTTTTGCATTTCAGATATAGTATTAAATGGAGATCTACCAGAAAAGTTAAGAGAGCATGCTGATATGTATGCAGGATGTGTATCCTCTGCCATTCAGAAAAAAGACTACATGGAGTTTATTGAAAAAGCGGGTTTTTCAAATATCCAAATTGTAAAACAAAAAAATATTATTATTCCAGATGATATTTTAAACCAATACCTCTCAGAAAATGAGCTCGAGGCTTACAAAAACTCCAAAACAGAAGTCCATAGTATAACTGTTACAGGAAAAAAAATTAGTATTCCAAATTTTTGTGACATTAGCTCAGGTTGTTGTTAAGTTCAAAAAATTGTACTGCAAAAGGTATAATTTCTAGTGTCTTCAGGGCTAAAAGTTAAACCTTTTTTATTTGTTAACTTTTAGTATTAAAATTCTTACCTGAAGAATATCATAAAAATCTAAGATGAGAAAAGAGACAAAAAGTTTGACTATTTAGATTCTAAAAGAGATTCTATCCATGAGCAACTCACAAATAAAGGAAATATGGGGTCTTCGGAAATGCAAATACCATCTTATGTAAAAAACCAAAAGTTAATCGACTGGGTAAAAGAAACCGCAGAACTAACCAAACCAGATCAGGTTTACTGGTGTGACGGTTCACAGGAAGAATATGACAAATTGTGTGAGGAAATGGTCAAAGCCGGTACTTTCATTAGGCTAAATCCTGAAAAAAAACCAAATTCATTTTTAGCATTTTCAGATCCCAGTGATGTGGCTCGAGTTGAGGATAGAACATATATCAACTCAAAACGAAAAGAAGATGCAGGTCCCACCAACAATTGGATAGCCCCCGAAGAAATGAAAAAAACATTGGGTAAGCTAATGGATGGCTGTATGAGGGGTCGAACTCTCTATGTAATTCCTTTTAGCATGGGCCCACTTGGGTCTCCTATTGCTCATATTGGAGTAGAATTGACAGATTCTGCTTATGTCGTAGTGAATATGAAAATCATGACCCGAATGGGAAAGCAGATATATGATGTATTGGAAAATGGTAAATTTGTAAAAGCACTCCACACTGTGGGTGCTCCACTCAGTCCCGGACAAAAGGATGTTTCTTGGCCTTGTAATCGTGAAAATAAGTATATTTGTCACTTTCCGGAAGAAAATTCAATTATCTCTTATGGATCTGGATACGGTGGGAATGCATTGCTTGGGAAAAAGTGTTTTGCACTTAGAATTGCTTCTACAATGGGTCGGGATGAGGGTTGGTTAGCAGAACACATGCTTATTTTGGGTGTGGAAGATCCCAAAGGAGAAAAAACTTATATATCTGCAGCATTCCCATCTGCCTGTGGAAAAACAAATTTTGCCATGCTCATTCCACCTAAGAGCATGAATGGATGGAAAGTTACAACTGTGGGAGATGATATTGCATGGCTAAAAGCTGATACTTCAGGCCAACTCCGTGCAATCAACCCCGAGGCAGGTTACTTTGGAGTTGCACCGGGAACTAATTGGGATACTAATTCCAACGCCATGACCTCTTTACAAAAAAATACAATATTTACAAATGTCGCTCTAACCCCTGATGGAGATGTTTGGTGGGAAGGACTCACCAAGGAAGTCCCCGAAGGTTTGATCGATTGGACGGGAAACAAATATGATAAAAATTCTGGTAAACCAGCATCACATGCCAATGCCAGATTCACTGCTCCTGCTTACCAATGTCCTTCCATAGATCCAAAATGGGAGGATCCTGCAGGGGTTCCTATCAGTGCAATTATTTTTGGAGGCAGAAGAGCTACAACTGTTCCTCTCGTTTACCAGGCATTTAATTGGAACTATGGTGTGTACCTTGCTGCAACAATGGGCTCAGAAACCACTGCTGCTGCTTTTGGTCAACAGGGAGTTGTCAGAAGAGATCCTTTTGCCATGCTTCCTTTTATGGGATACCATGCTGGAGATTATTTTAACCATTGGCTTAGTTTTGGAAGGAAATTACCAAATCCACCAAGGATCTTTGGAGTAAATTGGTTTCGAAAGGATGAAAATGGAAAGTTTATGTGGCCTGGATTTGGAGACAACATGCGTGTTTTAAAATGGGTTGTCGATCGTGTCCATGGTCGTGGGATGGGGGTAGAGTCTCCAATTGGATGGATTCCTAAATATGAAGATCTAGATTGGAGTGGGATCAACTTTTCTAAAGAAGAATTTGGAAAATTGATGCTCATTGATAGAGAACTTTGGAAGCAAGAAATTGCATCACATGAAGATCTCTTTATGAAGCTCTACGATAAGTTACCAAAAGAATTTACCTGGATTCGGGAACTGATCACTTCAAGTCTATGGAGATCACCAGCCCAATTTAGTTTGGCATCCGAACAATAATAATAGTTTTCTGGAATTTTTCAGAATAGAATTAAAAAAAATAAACTCTATTTTCTTTCTTCATTTTTTTGGAAGAAAGGGAGTAGAGTATTCACTCTTCTAAACTAAAGATCTTTTAGTTTTTTAATGATTTCTACCATCGCGAATGTATCCATTTTACAATACTCAATAAGATCCTCTTTAATTGTAATACGTTTTTTCTCGGGAATATTTTGATCTAATTTTAAATGTAAATATTCTCTATTTGCGACACTACCATCATGTATATTTAAATTCATATAGTTAATCCCCGTAAGTGGGGTTATAACAGATTTTAGAGATGTACTTCCTAATTGTAATGGATTGTAGTACAAAAAATTTTTAAATGGGAGTGATAGATCAATAAAATTTTCTTTTATTTCATTCCACCAATTTAAAAAATCAGGAAATACAGAAGCAGATTCTTTTATACATTTTTTTTCAATTGTATCATTGTAACAAATAATTGATCCTTGTGTGCTAATAAGACTTGAGAGTGATTTTAAAATACTATACCTTGGATCTTCTCCTTCTTCCTCTATAAAATGAAAATTTTCGATACTTCCATTTTCATTTTGTATATGTAAAGAGAATAAGAATGGAATATGTTGAAATGCTCTTGTAGACGGGTACAATGGTATGGCAGGATTGATTGCTTCAAAATCTAAAAAATAGTATGGGTACTTTAATTTTTGAAGAAAATCTGAGATTTCTTTAGCTTCTATATATATAGTTCCTTTCCTATCACATTCTATCTGAATTTTTTGAACTTTATTTAATTCTGTATCATCTGGTATATCTCGTAAATAATAAATTTTACTATTAAATAATCTCTTTGAGATTTCATTGCTTTCTCTCAAAGAAAAAATATTCATATCCTCTGTTAAGTTCCAGCAATGAGGTGAAATTTTACAATCTTTAGGTGATTTACATGATTTTTCATTTAATAGAGGTTTTGTCTGGGAAATAGAAACTAGATACTTAGATTTTTCTGAAATTTCTTTTTCTAAATATGATATTTTATCTGTAACATTAGAAATCTTAAAAAAAAAATCAGGCTGGATGGGGAACGTATGAATAATATTTGAATTAATGTAAAGAATTGTAATATTTCTAACCTTGAAACCTGTACTTTCAATTACAAACTTTTGAAAAGCTAAATCAATATAATTTTCATGTTTAGGATTTGTATTGCTACTAATATCCACTATATCTAAACTAAAATCTTCATTTGGAATAAGAATGTCTGTACGAGATATAAAACTTGAAAAAGTAAAACATGAATTATAAATAGTGGTTTGATTTAATAAAATTTCATTAGTTAATTTAGTAGCTGCATCAGTAGATAGTTGATGTGATACTTCTTCACCATTAGGATATAATTCCCGTGCCATTCTAATTATTTCTTTGGTTTGTGAGCTATGACGATAGCCCATCATATCTTGGCGGTGAACTATTTTTTGAGGATCATTGATTAAATGCCAGAAGTGAATATTGCATTTAATCCCTTTTTGAAAAAGTCTATTTCCTATTTGGAGATTTTCGTTAGGCTTATCCATTGAGAGATTTTTAAGAATAGAGTCCAAAATTCTTGAAAATTCTTTTTTATGGTTCAGGATCTGTCCTTTTTTTTAGTCCAGAGAATTTAAAATAAAAATAAAACTGAATAGCTTTCCATACTTTATCTAATCTATAGGGTTTTGTGATAATTTTCCAAAGCCATCCTAAACCCCTAGTTTGAAAAAAATCTGGTATGTTATCTAAATTACCTGAAAGAATATCAAATGTACCCCACGTACCAATCACAACAGACTTTCCAAAAAAACCTGTATTATTTTCTATCCATAGCTCTTGTTCCGGAAAATCCATACCTAAAAAGATAATATCTGGACTGGTCTTACGTATGGCTTCTTTGACCATCAATTCACGTTCTTTGGTAGGGTATCCTGAATGACGTCCTACAATTCGTATCGCAGGAAAGTGTTTGATTAAATTAAAAAATAATTGCTCGATTACCTTTTCTTTGCTTCCTAAAAAAAATAGTGTAAGACTCTGTTTTTCTGAGTATCTGATTAAATCCATCATAAGGCTAATTATAGAAATTCTTTCTTCTATTTTTGAGCCTATTTGACTAGCAGCCCATTCCATTCCACCACTCTCAGCAAGAACCATAGATGCTTTCTTAGTAATACGATTTAAGGGCTTCCCATCGCGCATATCCATAAGTTTTATAGGGTCAAGAAATAGTAGATGGTTGAATTTTTCTTTTTTTCTAATCCAATCTAGAATAATAGCAACTGCTTTATCCCTATTTATATTATCTATTTCAACACCCGCTAATATGGTTTTAGGTCTTGTAGAAATATCTATATTTTGGTATTCTAAAAAATAGTCTCTCTCTTCTTTTGCTGACTGGTGTACGATTTGAAATTGTTCTTTCATGAGATTATCTACTTATATTAGCTTTGCCCGAACAAAAGTCAAGCTCTGTTTTTATGCCAAATTGACACAATTTTTGGGAAAAGCTCAATATTCGAAAAAAGACTTATAGATGCAGGTACTACATTAGGAATCTTCGTAAGTTCATAGATATGCGATATGTTTATTCCGCCAATAGGCACAAGAGGAATTTTAGATATTTTTGTTAGACAGAGAAGATTTTCGATTCCTATGGGAGGATAGGATGAGATTTTAGAGGAAGTGGGAAATAGAGGTCCAATACCAGTATAATCCCAGAAATCTTCTAGGCATTCAATATCATTTTGTGAGTGCGAGGATGTTCCTTTGAGCATACTGGAATCTTGTAGTTCTTGTTTTAAACTCTTGTTTAAATTCTCATAATCTTCTTTTCCTATATGGATTCCAAATGCATTGCATTCAAGTGCAATATCTAAATGGTCATTTATAATGATGGGCAAACTTGATTTATTTTTGGCTGAAAGGTATAAATTCTTATAGTCTGAGGTTGAAAGTGATTTAGCACGGAGCTGAAAAAAAGAAATAGCTCTGGGGTATAACTCCCATGCAGAAATTAAGGTGTGAAAAGGTATATTGTGTGCATTGCAAAAATCAAAATCTAAGATAGGGTAGAGTAGATTTCGGAAGTCCATCAACCCCCACCAACAAATTTAATAATTTCTAGCCTATCTGATTCCTCTAGGCTCTCATTGTAAAATGAGTCTTCGGGGATGATTTCGCCATTTTTTTCAATGGCAACTGTTCCTATCTGAATGCCATAAAAATCTAATATTGCAGGAATATTTTTTTGGGAAAGAGAAGAGATAGATAATTCTTTGCCATTGACAAGCATTTGATTCCTCACTATTTATAGTCTTGAATGTATATTGACAGACTGTTTAGAGCTAATAATTTGGAATTTATGAAAATCGTCAAAATAATATTCATGCTTTTATTTTTTATGAATTGCTCTACAAACACAGATGAGACTAAGCCCAAAGCAATTCTAACATACTTAACTACTTGTACAGGGTATAGTTTAACAAGTTGCCAAACGGCATGTTACACTTCTTGCTCAGCACCAGCAGCTGATAGTATATCAGCAGATAAAGTTAATTGTGTAAATACCTGTCAAAATAGTTGTACTACTAATTGTAATTACCTAACACTTTATACCACACTCACTAGAAAACCTTAGCTTTATTTATCTTCTATGATGGTTGGGTCATCTACACTTCCTGATTTTTACAAAATACTAAATCTACCTTTTGGTAGTACATCTGAAATTATAAAAAAAACATATAGAGAATTAGCAAAAATCTACCACCCTGATAACAAAGCTTCAGGATGTAGAGAAAAATTTTTATTGGTTCACTCTGCTTATTCCACTCTCTCTGGTAATTTTCGAGAAAAATACGATATTCTCTATAAAAATATATACAGGGAGAAATACCTCAGAGAAATAACTAATTCTATTATATTGCCTCCTAGTCGAATTGTTTATACTACAACTATGTCCAAACTGGCAAGGCTTGGATTGATGAAAACAGGACTTCGGACGGGAGATAGGAGAAAATTTACAGGAATTTTTCATGATTTAGATTTGATTATCAAAAAAGAAGAGAAAAAATTTAAGATCTTAGCTAGGCTTCCTTTGACAGTGAGAGTTCTTTGTCCGGAATGCATGGGTGGAAGTCATACATTCTGCGATGTATGTGGTGGAATCGGAACTTACAAAAGTACACGTACTTTGCAAATTGGGTTAGACCCACATCTTTTAGTTCCAGGAAAGATCTTTGAATTAGAGCTGTCTCGATTTCGTCCAGATAAATTTATACATTTTAAGAAAAAACAATTAAGATTTAAAATAAATATATTATAATAATATAGATTATATCTTTTTTATACTTTTATTATTTTCTGAAAAACCAGGGTTATTTTTTAGTTTGTATTGCAGGGATCCTCTACTTATTCCTAGAAGCCTTGCTGCCTCATCCTGTGTTTTACCAATTGACAAAGCTTCTCGAATCAATTTTTCTTCTAGTTCAAGGATAGCTATTTCGAGGTTTAAATCATTGCCAGTTCTAATTGTAAAAACTTTATTTGAGTCTGCTAGAAATTGTTTTTTTTCCACTTTTGGGTTTGAAAATATCTTTCTAATATCAGAAACTTCTCTTTCTGAAAAGTTTCCAAATGCTTGTATGGATTCCGGAAGAGAGTCTACTCCAATGGAATCATCTGGAGATACAACCGCCATGTATTGAATTGTATTTTGTAGTTCACGAACATTTCCAGGCCAATTATAATTTAGAAGAGACTCTGTAACTTCAGAACTAAGGCTCTTATGTTTACCATATCGAATGTTAAAATCATTCAGAAAATGATGGGCTAGAAGTGGGATATCTCCCTGTCTTTCTCGAAGGGGAGGAAGTCTAATTGGAATCACCCCTAAACGGAAAAATAAATCCATTCTA
>Ga0209550_10002027_pt1 | contig 19575 bp, 10 predicted proteins | sample LauGreSuBDMM15SN_2_FD_187567 | JGI IMG/M metagenome (GOLD analysis project Ga0209550, IMG submission 187567) | Freshwater lake microbial communities from Lake Michigan, USA - Su13.BD.MM15.SN (SPAdes) (version 5) | ecosystem: Environmental > Aquatic > Freshwater > Lake | place: Lake Michigan... | reverse complement strand
GAAAAAGGAGAAATAAAATATGTCGTTTGACACATTAAAGGTGGCTGAATTAAAAGTAATTGCAACAGATTTTGCAGTTGATACAGAAGGCCTAAAGAACAAAAAAGACATTATTGCAGCTCTAGCAGAAGAAGGCGTTACCTGGAGTGTATATCAAAGTACGGTAGAGGCAATTGAAAGAGACACAGAAGAAATTGAAATTCTTCCAAAGTTTGATCCAAAAGCGCAACCAGAAGATACCCTGCTTGTAAGAATGACAAGAGATAATCACAGATACGATATCCACGGATATACCTTTACAAAAGATCATCCTTTTATAGCAATGTCTGAAGATGATGCTCAAAAAATCTTTGATACAGAGGAGGGTTTTCGTTTAGCGACACCAAAGGAAGTTCAAGACTTCTACAACTAAACGTTAACATAAGTTAATGGCAGAAATATACAAAGATCAAACTTCACCAATTAAAACAAAAATATTTTGGGGTGGAGAACTAGTAGACGCAGATGGAGCTGTTACAGCGGTAGTATATGATATTACTGAAGACAATACCATTTACCCAGCAGTTAACCCAAATGTTCCAGTGGGTACATTTACTGCTACAAAGCTAGAAACTGATATGGGAACATATCAGGTTGTTTTGCCATTGGCACTCTGCAGAAGAAATAGAAAATTTAAAGTAGAGTGGCGGTACACGGTTAATAATAATCAGGGCTCACATATATACTTTACAGACGTAGTAACCCCATATGCAAACCTGTCAGACATTATTGATGATTTAAACTTTGGAACAGATCCTTCTGACCCAAACTATAAGTCATATCACGACTTGCAGATGGCTGAAAAATATGCAAGAAAACTTATTGAGATTTATACTAATCAGGTTTTCCACTTATATGATGACAAGCAAATTGTTTATGGCTCAGGTTCAGACATTTTGCCTATGCCATTTAAACTTAATGAAATTCATGAGGTATATGAGAATGATGTCCTTTTAATAGACAATATAAACAATGTTAAAAACTGGATATACGTCCCTATGATTTCTGAATCTGGGTTTGGCATTAGGGTAAACAGACAGCAGCTGATGGACGACATGATTTATTCTGCAAACGGAATGGTTCAGCCTACAATAAACGACCAAGGGTTTTCTGCCGCATTTAGAAAAGATCGCAGATATTCTGTTCAAGGAAGATTTGGATGGTCGTCTGTACCAGATAATGTTGAAGAAGCATGCATAGTATTAATTAAGCAGTACTTCGATCAAGATCGTGCTTGGAAAGATAAGTACGTAAAAAATATTAGTACATTTGATTGGAAGTTTGAATTCCTGCAAGATGCACATAAAGGAACTGGAAACCTGTACGCAGACCAGCTTCTTTCTCCATACGTATTGAATGGAATGGTAGCGTTCTAACATGAGCCTAGCAACTTCATTAATGCCAATGAAGCTAGACATCTATCTTCAATTAGACACTCAAGATGAAAATACTGGTGCCATTAAAAAGGAATGGATTTTTACTAGATCTGTTCCATGTTCGGCTAAAGGAATAATTTCAAATTCTGGTTCTGGAAGAGGCGGGGACAGACAAGTGTTTAGTAACAAGTATTCAAATGAACAGATGCTTGAAATAAGAACACCAGACCCAATAACCTATAGAGAAAAGGTTACAAATGTTAGAGACATGAATGGCAATGTGGTTTGGAAAGAGATAAATTATCCAAACAATACCCCAACAGTATTTGAAGTTATGAGCTCTACACCAATCACTGACCCATTCGGAAATGTTATTGCATATAACTCTATTGCAAAGAGATCAGAGAATCAGGAAATTGGATTCTAGCGTAGCTTTAATTCAAGCTGCTAGCGGGCTTGAAAGACTTATGGCAGGTACAGCGCCAGGGATACTTAAAGATAGCACGGTTGCACAAATTTCTGCATTTCTTTATTATGATGCAATGGTGCTTTCAAAGCTTACTGCAAATGATGAGTTTAAGAATTTATTTAAAACAACTATATTTAATCAAATAGAAAAAGACTTTGGAAATTATGTTGATGCCCAAGCAAGAGTTAAGCCAAAGTCCTTACACCACGTATACGAATGGAATAAGGCTGGCGTCCCGACAGCAAGATTATTTAATCTATATACAATTGGCACAAACGGACTATCATTCAAAATAAATTATAACTTTAAATTGTCTAAATCTCCCGTGCCATCTAAAGACAAAAAACAAAAAAAGAAATATGTCTTTGCAAATAAAGCTGATGTCATGGAAGCTGGGATGCCCATAGTAATCCGCCCAAGGTCCGCTGAGCGACTTGTATTTGAAATGGACGGTGAGACAGTCTTCATGCCAAAAGGTAGCTCAGTCACCGTTGGAAAGCCTGGTGGTTCCCAGGCATCTCACCAATTTTCTTTATCTTATGGAAGATTTTTTGGTGGGCCCCTAGTAAATTCTTCAATAAAGTCATCAGGGCTACAAAGAATATTTAATTCAAAAATAACAAAAGCATTAAGTCTTCCAATGAACATAAGAAAAGTGCAATATAGCTTTAGTGCTGGTAAAATAAGACTACAGGCTGATGCGGCATTAGAGTCAGCATTTGGAGGCTCACTATGACAATAGATTATAAAATAGACGCAATGTTTGAGCTTCGCAAATTCTTGTGGAAAGAATTAAAGTCTTCAGGCATATTCAATCCATATGATTATTACTCAGACAGCCTAGGTAGAGAAATAGTCCCACTTGTCCCAGTACAGCAATCCCCAGAATTTGATCAATTTTTAAACGGCAAAAAGCATATAGTCTATGACAAGATAGGATTGTCTTATGAGGAGAATTGGCTTATATGCTGTGAGAAGATTTTATTTACCATATACTCCACAGACGTAACAGAGATCTATGAAATTAGAAACCTTATGGTGGACCTATTTAGAAGAATGGATGAGTCTGCTAAAGATGCCAATCTGGCAAAAGAAACCAATAAATTAATATTCCATAGCATACATGTGGTCGAGACATCCCCCATAGACCCTTCAATAGAGCTCAAGGGATTTATGTCTACCGACGTAATCCTGGAGGTAAAGTACTCAAGGACCACGGACGGCACAGGCAGATTCAACTAGTTGCGTTTAGTTCAGTTATCCAGTAAAATTAGCTAAGAGGAAAAAGCCTAGCCAGCTTTGATTTAGATTTAAAAGTAAGTCAATATATATATTTATTTAATAATGGAGGTTTTACAAATGGCACAAAATACAGGAAATGCTAGAAATATTCTCGTTGGTGCATCACCACTGTTTCTTTCAGTAGAAGATTCACTAACAGCAGGATACATCGAAAACTTAGTACCAGGAACAGCAAAGGCAGGAGCAACTGGAAAGAACCAGCGTGTACCAGCATTTGCTAATGGAACAGCCGCAGGACAAGGTGGAACACCAGCCGCAGTTGCAGGAGAGTCATACACAACAACTCTTAACGCAATTGATGCAACACCACAAACTGGAGCAACACCAGCAGTTGCAGGAAATGCTTACCGCAACGTAGGTTACACAAACAACGGTCTTCAGATTACTTACAACCCATCATACGGTTCAGTAACAGTAGATCAGCTTCTTGATACAGCTAAGCTATTCAAGGAAACAATGGAAGTTATGATTGCAACAGAAATGGCAGAAGGAACTCTTGAGAACGTTCTTGCAGTATTTGGACAATCATCATCAACACTTAATGCAGGAACACTTGGTCTTGCAGCAGGCGCACTAGGAGAAGCTCCAGTTGAGCGTCAGCTAGTTGCAATTGGTCAGGCTCCAACAACTGTAGCAACTGGATCAAAGACTGAGCGTGTATATTATGGACGTCGTGTCCTTTCTGTACAACAGTCACAGTTCTCTTTGGCTCGTAACGCTGCTTCAACATTCCCAGTAACATTCCGTCTGCTTCCAGATGGTAATTACCAGGGTGCAGAATACGGTACAATCGTAGACCGTAGCTGGTTATAATTAATATTAATTAATTAATAAAAGCCCCCCAAGAAATTGGGGGGTTTTTTATTGCTATTATATTTTGCATATGATACAATAATTAAGACAGAATCCTAGGAGGATTAAAATGGCAAGTACAGTATATGATGTTGAAGAAATTCAACTAGCAAACGGAGCAAACGTAAAGCTAAAGCCTTTAACAATTAAAGAGCTTCGCAAGTTTATGGCAGCTATCGGCAAAACAGCAGATGCAACAACAGAAGATGAAACACTTACAATTCTAATTGATGCTTGTGCAGTAGCATTAGAAAAGCAGCTACCAGATTTGGTAAAAGACAGAGACGCATTTGAAGATGTTTTGGATGTTCCAACAATTAATCGCATTCTTGAAGTCTGTGGCGGGATTAAGATGGACGACCCAAACCTTCTAGCGGCAGCGGTTCTGGCTGGTCAGAACTAGATTTAGCCGCTTTAGAGGGTGAAGTTTTTCTTTTAGGTAATTGGAAAAATTACGAAGATCTAGAAGATAACCTCTCAATGCCAGAACTAGTAATAACATTTAAAGCAATGCAAAAAACTGAATCGGAAAAAAGAAAGTTCTTAGCTTCAATACAGGGCATTGAATTAAATGATAGCAGTAATGAAAAAGAGGAGGGATCATCCTTCGAAGATATTCAAAGAAGAGCGCTTGGAATAAACACATCAGCAGATGACGTTGTTTCACTACAAGGCTCATTTGCAGCGCAAGCTGGCTTTGGTATTGGAGCGGGATTAGGATACTCTATAGAGTAACATATATATATGGCAGATAATTTAATCACCACCAACATTACCGCCCACGCAGACTTTACGAGCTTAAGAGCTCAACTAGCGGGGCTTACTGCCCAACTCTTAAAACTCCAAGAAACAACAGTAGGAACTAACGCAAGGCTCGGACAGCAAATTGCTGTAATGAATAAGCAATTCGCCGAGACTTTGCGTTCTACTGGGCAATACGCTACACATTTTGTAACACTAAATTCTGATGTAGAAAAGTTTGGTAAAAATTTAGACTCAGGAAGATTAAAGCTAAATCAATATTTTAGGGTATGGCGAGATCATACTAAAAGTTCTGGCGGATTAATAAAAGATCTTGCAAGACAGCAGGTAATGCTTGAGAATGCAGTCGTTCAACCACTAGGCAAAAATGCACAAGGACTAATGCAATACAATGTTCACGTTGCAAAAGGCTTAGATTTAATAAAACATAAAACTTCGCTAGCAAGACACGAAGCATCTATCATGAACAAGGTAATGCTTGATGGATCTAATCAATTAATTAACTGGGGTAAAAATACTCAATGGGCTGGTCGTCAATTAACTGTTGGATTAACTGTACCACTTGCAGCATTTGGAATGGCGGCTCAAAGAGCATTCTTAGATGCTAATACAGAAATAGTAAGACTTACAAAAGTTTATGGTGGGCTATCGGCAACCTCTAAAGCAGAGCTAGCACAGGTTCAAAAAGATGTAGAAGCCACAGCAAAAGCTATGGCATCATCTTATGGAGTTGCATACAAGGACACAATCGCACTTGCCGCAGACATGGCCGCAACTGGTAAACAAGGAAATGATTTAATACAAGCAACAGAACAAACAACAAGACTTGCAGTTCTTGGTGAAGTAGATAGACAGCAAGCCATGAAAGCAACTCTTGCAATTCAAAATGCATTTAGGCAAAATACAGATGAGCTTACACAATCAATTGACTTCCTTAACGCAGTTGAAAACCAAACCTCTACAAGCCTTGAAGATTTAACAGAGGCTATTCCAAAAGCTGGTCCAGTAATTCAAGCAATGGGCGGAAGCATTCAAGATCTTGCACTCTATATGACCGCAATGAAAGAAGGAGGAATTGATGCTTCTTCTGGAGCAAACGCACTCAAGTCTGCATTAGCAGCACTTGTAAATCCAACTGGTGTTGCAGTAGACATGTTTAAAGGATTTGGAATTGACCTTAAAGGAATTGTTTCAAAAAATGCAGGAGACTTAACGGCCACAATAATGGGCCTACAGTCAGCATTAGATTCACTTGATCCGCTACAAAAACAACAAGCACTAGAACAGCTATTCGGTAAATTCCAGTTTGCAAGAATGAATGCTCTTTTTGCAAACTTAGGAAAGCAAGGATCACAGACGCTACAAGTTTTAGATTTAATGAAAGCAAGCTCTGCGGATCTCGCAGCTGTATCAAGTCGAGAATTAAGTATGATAACAGAGTCTGCATCTGGAAAGTACAAGAGAGCATTGGCATCAGTACAAGCAGATTTAGCACAAATAGGAAATCAATTTTTAACAATAAGCACTTACGTATTAAATGTTATATCTGGAATAGTTAAATTCTTTAATCAGCTACCAGACCCTATTCAAAAGATGTTAGGGTTCTTAGGAGGACTAACCGCAATTGCTGGTCCACTTATTATGCTTACTGGTGTACTTGGAAACTTTGTAGGCTATGTAATCAAGGGAGTATTCCATCTTAAATCATTATTAAAGGGTGGCCAAGGATTTAAATTACTAACACCAGAAATTATTGCAGCCATGGAAGCTGGAAAAGGGCTACAGGCCACATTCCACTCAGATGCAGAAGCAACAAAAGTATTAACCTCTGCAGTTAATACATTAGCTCAATCATTTACTAATCTAGAAGTTAAAGCAAATGCAGCAAGAGTATCAATGAACCCAGCAATCACTACAGTTGCCAATGGCGTAATATTACCAGGCCAGGCACATATTGGCGGAGCTAGCGCTAGAGTAGTTGATCCAAATAATCCTCTTGTTGGAAGTCCTTACAGCAGACAGATGGCTCACCTTACACCTGCAGGAACTCCGCAGCAAGGATCAATCTTTGGAGTTGTTCCAAACCCAGGACCAGTAAATCTTAGAATCGGTAAAAATCCACAAGCTTATATGGATAGAGATCTTCCAAAGATTCCAGGACTGACATCAGTAGGCGGAGTATCAACAGGAATTGTAGCAGCAGAAGCAGCTAAATGGCATGCAATGACTGCAGCTATTGCAATGCAATCAGAGGCAGAAATTAAAGTTCTTAAGGCAGAAGTTATGTCAACTGGAACGGTTACTTCAAGCCTTTCTGATTCTTATCAAGCCTTATTGCCTCAATTCTCAAAAATAACTAAAACCGCCGCAGCAGAAGTTGCTCAAATTGTTGAGCAGGTTAAGGCTAGCAAAATAACTGTAGAGCAAGCAAGAGCAAGAATAATAACTTTGAATGCTCAAGTCGAAGCAATGCTTGTATCAACAACAGCACAAGTTGCAGCAGGCATGGGTAGAACTGCAAACTTAACCACAGTTCCATTAACTGGACAGCCAGCAGTAACTGCAACTGGTAGATCAAACATGAAGGAGCTTTTCCATAAAGGTCCTACTGCAACAATGGTTGACAGAATTGCTAGGGCTCTAGGTGGAGTTAGAACTTCTGGCGCAGGATATTCAATACATACAACTGTCCCTAGATTTAATGATGGTGGGCTTGTTGAAAGTTTTGGATCAAATAAAACTCAGGTAAGCGGTCCTGCATCCGTAAACTATGACGACAGACTAGGATCTGTTCCCGTTGGAGGATATGTACTTAATCAAGCAGCATCAATGGATCCACGAAACAGGCCTCTAGTAGAAGCTGCATCTAGCACATATCAAGGTGGTGGAGAAATAACTGCAATGCTTACTCCAAAAGAAACAGTATTTGGCGCAGGCATAAAAAGAAACCCAGAGCTACTTAAAGCAGTAGATGCAGCAAACAACGGAACCCCACTAACAGCACACATGGGTGGTGGTCATATAACTTTGGAAAGACCAAACTATGGAGCATTAACTCCTAAAGCCCTAGCCGCATTAATATCAAGAATTACAAGAAGGGGACCTAAGCTATCACCAGAAATAGCTCAAGGAAGAAATTTACAATTAACGGCTGAAGAAGCCATAGCGTACCAGGCTAGAGTTTTGCCTGCTGGAACTAGAAGAGCTTCAATGGGAGCAGATAGAACTTATTATTATGTTGGCAATTGGGGTGGTAGATTAAGAGGTAGTACAAACTCTGCACTACCACACGGCGCAGCTAAAAAATCAGACGTAGTTTATGACTTAATGCACGGATCAGCAGAAGAAGCTTTGCCTTCTCTAGCAAGATTCTTAGAGGTTCACAAAGTAAGGCCAGAAAAAATAGCTGAATTAACAACTCGTGCAAGAGCAAATATAGTAAAAGAATTAGGCGGAGTTGGAACTATTGGAGAGGCTCAATGGTCTCAAATTCAACATAGACAATACTTGCAGATTGCTAAAGAATTAAGGTTAAAAAAACAATACCTAGAAAGCTTAAATGTCCCAGGACAAAGAAGAGCTAAATCTTTAGATCCATCAAGAAATGGATATGATAGAGAGACAGCTATTAGTCCATATAATGCTGCTGACTTAAAAACTTTAGATGCACTAAATGAAGCAAACGGCACAGCCTTTATGGGGTCGTATCGTAACTATGGCATAAGCACAATTGATGGCAAGCCAGCAGTTCTAGCACACATGATGCCAGGATTTGCCCTTGGCGGTCCAATAGTAAAGGCTAAGAGAAATTACGGATTAGTAATGGGGCAAATGGGAATCCCTATGTTCAGAGGAGCATACAAATCTCCTTTAACCATACACCCAGAACAACAAGCTCTTATGGAAAGGCAGCAAGCAGAAAGATGGGCGAAGCTACCAAAGGATAAGAATGGTGATGTCTGGCACACACCAGCAGAGCTAGACCTTATGCGTAAGGGCAAGATGGTAATGGGATCAAGACCTATGCCAAAAAGTTTTTATCAAGACTTGACAAATGACGATCCTTTGCACGGAACGCTACACATTGGAAGATATCAGCCACCTCTTCACGTAAGAAATCAATACGTAGGAGAACAAATTAGATATTCATCTCCAACAAATTGGAGAGGTAGAGAGGGTACGGCTGCCCCAGCTTTTGCAAGCGGAACTCTGGAGACAAGAGCAAGAACTGCATTATTTAGATATATGCAAGGAGACTACTCAGCCATAGGAGACCCAGCTGTTCAAGCTTACCTATCAGCTATTAGAACAAAGTTTACTGGAACTTTGCATAGAGGTGTAAAAGACGTAGGATCCCTTCCACCAACAATTAGAGAATTAATAAGGCAAGGCCGATGGTCAGACCTTGTAGGCAAAGAGTTTATTATGCGCCGTTCTTCATGGAGCACAAACGCAGACACAGCAGAAGGCTTCGGTCAGCTTCAGATAGTTGCTTCTGTTAAAAATAGAAATGCCGTACCAGCTTCTGAAATATTCCCAGATCTAACGTTCCAATCTCCAAAAGGCCCAGTGCCAGTAAATGAAAGTGAAGTTTACATGGGAGGAAAGTTTAGAATAGTTGCAGCAGGAAAAGATAGATTAAAGCTAGAGGCGGTATATGATGCTGCAAGAGAAAACGGTGGACCAGTAAATGCTGGAAGGCCATACCTAGTTGGAGAAAAAGGCCCAGAAGTATTTGTTCCAAGAAATAGCGGAGGAATAATTCCAAGCTATGCTCTTGGCGGAATGATTAGACGTGGAAAAAATTCATACGGACGTAAAGGAAATCCTGCTACACGAGCAGCAGAATTGGCCGCAAAGAGAGCACGAGCAGCAGCTTACATTCCAGCACAGACCGACGCACCAGAATTTAGAGAAGGGCCCCTATCTGTTGGCAGAACAACAATAATTGGTAATGGTGGAGTAAGAACAAACGTATATGCACCACAAGGATCATTGCCTTATATGCCAGCCCTAAAGCTTCCTTTCCAAACATTTAATAATAATTTAACAGCAGCATTTTCATCTATTGGAGCAAATCTTAAATCTGTTGGGGCAAGCCTTAAATTAGCCTCAACTCAATTAATTGCAAATGTAAAAACAATACCAGGACAAATTAAATCTTCATTTACGCCTATGGCAAACTCAATTAAAAATATTGGTAATCAAATTGTAGTTGCTACTAAGGCCGCTGGAAATAGTATTAGGGCTGCTGGCTCATATGTTAATGGATGGATTAGGCCACAGATGTATGGCTCAGTTGCGCCTGGAGTTTCTGGTACTGGGCCTGCAAGTACTTTTGCCGCAAACCTAAGATACAGCACTGGCAACATGCTACATCCAATTACATATATACAAAACAAGATGGCTGGCGGAGAAGTAAGAGAACAACCAAAACCAATAATGGGGCCAAACGGCAAGCCTATAATGGATCCAAATACTGGCAAGCCTATTATGACTCAGCCAGGTCGCCCTGGCCCAAGATTTACTGGAACTGGAATGGTAACTCAAGCAGGAGCATCTCTAGGTGGATATGCTATAGGTAATAAGGTTGGTGGCTCTACAGGAGGCATCATAGGCTCTATAGCAGCCCCAATAGCAGTACAGAGTCTCTTCAAGGCTGGTACAGCAATAAGAGCCGCAGGAGGCATCAGTGCCGCACTGGGGGGTGGTGGCATAGCATCAGGAGCCGCAGCCCTTGCTGGATTAGCTTTACCTCTGGCAGTTGTTGCAACAGCGGTAGTTGTTGGAATTAAACTCTGGAAAAACCATAAAGAAAGCATGCGATTAAATGCTTTAGGCTATGGAATGACTGCAGAGGCGGCAGCAAAAGCAGGGCTTAAATTTAAAGACTATAACCTTTCATTAAAGGAAACAGTCGAAAGAGCCAAGAATATAAGAGAGACTCAAAATCTTTTGTTCCAAAGCATGACTGGTGCTGGAACACCTTTAAATATAACAATTTCAGAATTCAAAAAGCTTAAGAAAACAGTCCAAGATCAATTTGGAGATCAGATTAAGCTAATTAATAAGACTAGCGCAGATGATCAATTAGATTTAGCAATGAGACTAAAAACTCAATTTATTTCTATGGGAATGACTGCTGAAGAAGCAACTAAAAAGATTTATACAATGTACACTCTGTCAAATTTTGCACAGGATGCAACGCTATACACGGTTCAGTCTCAAGGATTTAATAATATAAAAACAGCAATTGACGCAGCTATTGATTCATTAAGAATATATAACGACGCAGTAAAAAATAAGCTAGACCCAACAGAACAAGCAAATGCTTTCAACACAGCACAAATGGGAATTACCGCTGCCGTGGAAGAAGATCAAAAGATAGCTTTAAAAAATAGAAAAGCAGATAAGAGCAAGCCATCTTTTGTAAGTTCTGGTGAAGAAAAACAACTTATGTGGGATGCCGAACTGGCAGCCATAGAAAAAATAAATTCAAAACAAAGCGCACAAACAACTATAACTCAAGAGACAATAAATGAGTTAAGAGCAGCCAACTCAGTGATAGGCGAAATGATAGACCTCCAAGATACAAACGTATCTATTTGGCAAAAAGAAAGGCTTGTGGTAAGAGGATACTCCCAAGACTTATTAGGACTTAATGCACAACAAGTAAATGCTCTGTACTTACTACAAATGGCAGCAACTAAATCTATTGAGGTAATTGGTAGACAAACTTTCTTAAAAACACAATATAAAGAATTAGATAGACTAAAGGGTTTGCAAGAAAAATATACAAAAGCTTTAAAGGGTCAAAGCGTAGCACAACAAATATCAGATAGAGATAGACTTTCATCACTTCAAAAACAAGTAGATGCCAATAATAAATTAGCTGCCGCAAGAATAAAAGCCCTGGATGCAGCAAAACAAGAAAATGATATAGCGATACAGATTGCTAAAAAACAGGCAGAGTACAACGCAGCAATTGCTACAGGTAACGATGCAGCAGCACAGCAAGCAAGTTTAGACATACAGGGCCTACAAAGCGACTTACAGTATAACGCACAGGTTAAAGCAATTCAAGATGCAACAGATTTTAAGAATGCTCCTTTATTAAGACAAATTGAAATAATTCAAAACAAGCAAAAGAACTTATCAGATGCAGCTGCACTGGCTGGTGAAAAGCTTGGAGACGTATCTACAGCAATAGGTAAACAAGAAGACGCAATCGGCACTTTAATTAAGGCCATGGCAAACTATAGAGCTGCTCTACAACAGAATAAAGATCAGCTAGCAGCTTGGAAGGATACTCCAGAAGCAAAGGGAATGTTAGCCGCAATAACTTCAGCGGCGCAAGCATTAAAGGTTGATCTATCCCCATACCCAGTGGATCCAAAAACTGGAAAACCAGGTGTAGATGCAGGCCAAGGGTTGTACGACAGCATATCAGAAGGACTTGAAGCATCGCTTATTAAGAGTGGAATAATTGTAAACGGAGACGTATACGTAAATGGTAAAAAGGTTGCATCATTTGCTAGTGCATTAAAGCAAGCAGACCCTACAAAAGTTGGCGGAGGAACATCTGGCACGGGAGCAGATAAAAAATATTATAACGCTGCTGGAGAATCAATTACTAAAAAAGTATACGACGAACTTCCAAAAAGATCAGACGATGGAAAGTACACAGTTGGATATAAAGATTTTACAATTCCAGAAAAAGCACTTGCAAATAAAATGTTTAGTACCTGGGGAGATCTTACCGAAGCTTTTTATAAAAAATTTGGTGGAGGCACGACTAAAACCGTTATTGCAGGAAATACATATGGAGTTAATGGAGAGGTTTGGATTGGAACAGACACAGTTGGTCAAAAACCAGTAGGCTATTGGGCAAATACAACTAATGGTGGAAAGAAGGTTAAGAGCTTTAATCAGGGTGGTCCAATATACGGAGCTGGAACTGCAACCTCAGATTCTATTCCAGCATTGCTTTCAAATGGAGAGTATGTAGTAAGAGCATCTGCAGTTAAACAATACGGTGTAGAACATTTTGATGCTTTAAACGCACAAAGATTTGCTGGCGGCGGTCTTGCAGAAGCAATAAGAAAAGATCCAACACTTAGAAATCTTACTTCGCCACTAGGTACTAGACAAAGAATGCTAGACACAGCCACAGCCCAACTTGGAATTTCAGAAGGATATGATCCAAAAACTGGAGAAGGAAACAATATAACAAAGTACTCCAAATGGATTAATCAACTTGAAAAACTAGGATCAGATGTTGTTGTATGGTGCGGAACATTTATTCAATGGGCAGCAGCAATGTCTGATGTTAAGATACCAGACACTTTCCATACAGCAGCTGGAGCAAGAAGCTTTGCAGGACTTAAACAGCTTGTAAATGCTGGAATGGATTTGCCAACTGCAAAAGATAAGTTTTCATATAGCACTCCTGAGCCAAAAATGGCTGATTTTAAAGTATCTCAAAGTCGTAATGAAAATGAATATGGAAAGCTTATTGGAAGTCAAAAAAATATTAAAGCCTATGAAGCAGCATATGCAAAATGGGAAAAAGAAATAGCAATCCCAGAAGATCTTGCAAGAGACAAAAGATTAGAAAAAACATCAGATATTGGATGGGCTAATGTTTTAAAGAATCCTCCAATGCCTGGAGATATACTTTATTTAAATTGGGCAATGAATCAAAGGAACGCAAACGCTCCTGAATCTGTAATTCCAAATAGAATAAGACACGCAGCCCTTGTAACAAAAATTTCAGGAATAAAAGATATTAATGGAGTTCCTGGGTATTGGATTGATTCAATTGATGGCAATAGCGAAGATAGGGTTCAAAGAAACAACTACGAGTTAACTAGAGCCAACATGAGATACAATCCACTTGTAGCTTATGCAAGACCAAACTACAAGCCTTCAAAATCAGGAATGCTTGCAGATATTATTGCAAATCTTTTTAATACAAATGAAAACGATACTTACACAGTAAAAAGAAATAAAACTCTGCCTCAAATTGCAAAGACATTAAAAATAAGTTATGAAGATCTTGCTAAACTAAATCCAGAATATTTACAAGGCAACATTGTATATGCAGGCACTGAAATAAATATTCCTAAAGCAAAGCCACCTGTTAAGAAAGCTGCTGGGGGCCCAATATATGGAGCAGGAACTGCCACATCTGATTCTATCCCAGCGTTACTTTCAAATGGCGAGTACGTAATTAAAGCAGCCTCTGTTGCTAAATATGGCGTTGGAACATTTGATGCTTTAAATACACAAAGATTTGCACACGGCGGACCAGTACATCCTAACATTTTATCAAATGAAGTAGGCACAACTGCAAGATCGACAGGTGCCCCAATGGGTGGCCCATTTGGATTGCTTGGTAAAGGAATGCAAGACCTAGGATCACTAGGTTATGAAATACTGATGTCTACAGTAAATTCTGCTAAGTTCCTTGGCGGCATGACTCTAAACAAACCAAACTGGATGAGCCCAGAAGATGAAAAGATGTACAGACAAGCAATGCTTGATGCTCAAACAGGCAATGCAGGCGGAGCTCTTGGAACAGTTGCTGGAAGAACAGCGATGTCTCTTTTCAATGTTTATCCTAAAATTATTCCATGGAATAGGATATGGGCTCAAGCTGGATTAAAAGATTTACCTGGACAAACAGAATGGTTCCTTGCTAACCTGCCATCTTCAATGCCAGACATATTCAATCATTATTTTGGTAAGAAGGGACTCCCTGGACTTGCAGGCCGCACAGGCGCAGGCGGGCTAGGAGCTTTACGTAAGTATGCCGAAGGTGGGCCTGTAGCTGATACAGTGTCTTCAATAGACAGATTTAAAAACAAATTTCGCCTTTGGAACGAAGCCGAGACACCCGAGATGGCTGGAGGAAGATCTGATTACTACAATCGTGGTCCGATTGATATAGTTGGAAAATTTACAGAAAATGAAAGAGAAGTTTCTGAACTTTTGCATGCTTGGACTGGTCTTCTTAATACATACTATGGAGCTAAATACGAAAATCTGTTTAGAAAAAATAAAAAGGATAGCCTTCTTACAAACCCTATAACCACAGACTTAGAAGTTGCCACTCCAAGAAACGAACTTGGTCTTAAGGGCCACCGATTAGGAATGTTCACCCCACTATTTGCAGGCACGGACATTAAAGAAAAAATTGGAGGCCAAATGATGATGATGCCAACAATTATGGGACACGATTACCGTAATATAATGCTTCCAAATCAAAAAGGTTTTGATCCAGTTCCTCTTACTCTTGGCGATCCATATAAAATTGGATTTAAAACATATTCTGATAAGATGAGTAAAGATTTTTTAACTAATGAAGATATGAGATTGGACCTGATATCAGTAATTAGTCATGAGTTTGGCCATCAATTACAACAAAGATTTGAAAGAAGTAATGTTTTGGGAAATAAAAATACTGCTTCTAAAATTTTTACAGACAACAAAGGCAAAGCTCTAAAGCGAAAAGACTTAGAAGAAATAAATGCGGACATGTTATCTGGCGCAATTATTTCAGAAATGTATAACGCTGGTTATATGAAAAATATTGCAACACCAGCAGCAATTACAAAATATTTAAAGAAAGAATATTTAAAACACGCAGCTAAAAAAGTTGGCTCCACGGACATACAGGCCAGCTACAAAGACGACAAAGGCAAATTAGTTGAGACTGATTCGCATGCACATGACTCAATGTATAGATTTGGGGCCTACATAGAAGGATTTAAAGATAAAAATACCGACATAGCGTTATCTGATTACTTTGGAGTTTCTCCAAAAGATTTGTATCCCGACACTACAAAAGCAAAATCAGTTGTTGAAACTTTATCTAACTATAAATTAAAATCAGAGTTCTTTGATGAGAATAACCAGACAAGAATGCCAGATCTTTTAAATACTAAATATGCAGAAATTTTAGGGCTATCGTCTTCTGGACCAACAGTACCTCATAAAGCACTTAACATTCAGACCCCACGTGATTTTGCAAGAGCTTTAATATCAGCCTATGGAGGAACTCCAACTGAACCTTTGATTAATGGAATACAAGCATGGGCAATGCAAGAAGGCGGACATTGGCAAAACAGAGCTTTGCATAATCCATTAAATACAACATTGGTTCTCCCAGGATCTACAAAAATGAATACAGTTAATGCAGGAACTGGAACAGGGGTCCAGGCTTATACTTCATGGGAGCAAGGCTTAGAAGCAACTATGCAAACATTAAGTTTCCCTAATCATGGATACGAAGACATAATTGCAGCCTTTAGAGATAGTAAATCTAAGGATGCTGGTAAGTTATTTAAAGCAATAAATAAATCTGACTGGGGCCATCCAAAATATAATTTTGATGTAAACAGTAAATGGACTCAAGCAATGATGCGATACAACCCAGCCAAACCATTTGGACCAGATACAAAAAATCCAGAATGGTATTCTGAATTACCAGGTGGCGGCCTTATTACTATTACCGTTACCCCTGAAGAAAATGAAGATCCTAATTGTCAAGGACCAAATTGTAAGAAAAAGAATTGCGTTGGTCTAGATTGCCCAAACAGAATCCCAGGAGATAAGCCTGATGACAACCCCTGGGATCCAGATATTGATTGGGAACGATGGTGGCCAAAGGATGAAAAATTATATAGCCCTAAGCAAAGAATAGTAGATTACTACCAGCACGTATATCCTCAGAGACCAATGAAAAAATTTACTGGAACTCTAAAGAATGCTGCAAAATCAATCCCTAGAGAAAAAACAACAATGGGAGTATCAATCACAAGCCCGTCCTCAGTATATGACTTGTTCGAATGGGGCGGTAAAAAGTGGGCAAAGCCTAAGAATGCGGGCGATGCACTTTTTGAAGTAGAAAACTATCCAAATGTTGACTGGCCATTAGGCTCACAGGTAATAGATGGAAAGATTATGAATGTTATTGATCGTCCACACGGAGAGGAATTCTATTACTGGCCAAATGGAGGAATAGGAACAACCAGCAGAATCTCCAAGTGGCCTGGAACAAATATTCCAACTGCTCCAGCAATGGTTCAAAACAAGTTGGAAAAGTTCTTTTTAACTTCCAATCAAGAAACTGGGTATGCAAATGGATTCCTTAGAGCAGCGGACTATGACAGATTGGCGACATGGAAAGATAAAGATTATCCAGACTCTATAATTGAAAAATTTGCATCTGGCGGCTTAGCAACAAAATTTAATATACCTAAATTTGAAAGTGGCATAAATATGGTTCCAGCCAACATGCTTGCTATGCTTCATAAGAATGAAGCAGTTGTACCAGCTAATATGAACCCCTTTAATCCAAACGCTAATAATGCTACAATGGGTGGAGCAACATATAATATTACAAACAATATAAATGGATACGACGGAGACTTAAATCAATTGTCAAACATAATAACACAAAGAACCATGACAGCTATTAAGACATTAGATTCTACTAATGCAAAAATGGTGGGAACAAACAAGACTGTAGGTATTAGATAATGGCACTAACACTACCAGTAGGCTCTGCTATATACTTAGACGAAACATACGGACTAGATGCACATATATGGAAAAAGGTATCGGAGCATAACAGGGCTCCAGTTGTTGTAGATACAACAAGAATTGAAAAGTCTCAAAGAATGGCAAATGGCACACTTAGAAAAATCTTTATTGCGGATAAGGTTTTGATAAGCACAACTTGGTCAGATCTTCCATCTTCTTCTACTATGACAGTAGATGGAGGATGGGGCGCAATGGATTTAAAAACATATTATGAGAATCAGGGCAAGGGTGCATTCTGGGTAAAGCTATCGCCAAACGGAACATCTGCTAGAGAAAAAATAGTTAAGATGGCTTTTGTTGCAGCAAGTTTTTCAATGATGAAAAGAAATGTTCGTATGGGGAGCACAACTAGTTCTGCACAGATATCAGCCGCTACTCCAGGAACCACCTCTATTGTTTACACGGCAGCCAATAGCTTTCAAGCAGGAAATACTGTAACGGTTAGAGGATTTGAGTCGAGTCAGTTTAACGTAACTAATGCAGTTATATCCGCAGCCACAGCAACAACATTTACAGTGCCAAAACAAAAAGATTTATCTTGCTCTATAACTCAAGTGTCTGCATCTGGTGGAGTTATTACATATATAGCAAACAATACTTTTTCTGTTGGGGATCGAATTACAATAACTGGCCTTGCAACGACAGCATTTAACTTAACAGATGTTAAGATTGTAGCTGCTGCAGACTCTTATTTTGATGTTTCAAATGCAGCAACAGGAACAGCAATAACTTCGGCAGCTGGTGGAACAGCGACAGTTATTGGTGAGTCAACTGTATTTGCAATAAGCAAAACAGAGCCATCTCTGGCTAATAAAGATATTAAATTTACATCTACTGCTCATAAAATTCATGCAGGAGAAACTGTAAACATAACATCAGTTAGGCCAGACGCAACTATAACAAATGTTACGGCACACACTACGGCTGGGCAAGTTAAATACACTGCGGCAAATAGCTTTGCGGCTGGAGACTATATTAGTATATCTGGAATAACTCCTTCGCAATACAATGTACAGAGTGCAGCTATTGTTTCTGCCACAGAAACATACTTTATTATTGCGATTGCGGCGACAGGAACGTTTAGAAAAAGCGGTACTGCATCAAGTATTTTAAATGTTAAGAATGCTCTAGTTAAATCTGTAACATCAGATACATTTACTGTAGAATCATTAACTGCAAACGGATTAGAAATAACTTCAACGGCGTCTGCTCAACAAGTTTCATCCTATCCAGCATCGGCAGTAAGCGTAAGCTCTGAAGTACAAGAATTTTGGGATGTATCTATAACACTGGAAGAAGTATAATGTTAAGTTCTTTAAATGCGGCTAGCTATATAAATCAATCACAATCCTTTAAGATGTCTCAAGGATGTCTTATTGAATACAATATGAATGATTTAATTGATAAAGCAAGCATTACTGCTGCTGAGGGAGTCATAACACAAAAAAGAACTGCACCTTTATCTCAAGGCGGATACGAGTATAAGCCATTTGAAAAACTATTTCCTATTACAAGCATAATTGATCCAAGACGCCCAAAGTCTGCTGGAATTCAGTATTTGATTTTAGGAGATCCAAGTGTTAAAAAATTTGATTCAGCTTCAAGCTATGCATCTTCAAAAACACTTTCAAAAAGATTATACTTCTCAGGTATTAAAACTGCATATAAATATTGGGTGACACCAGTAGCCACAGTAAATGGAAAGCCAGACGGGGTTCCTACAAAAACATTAACAGGATGTATTTTACAAGTCAGATACCCAGCAGCAACAAAAGCAACAGCTAATAAAATAACTATTAAATTTGAAACATCTCATTCTAAGCCAACCTCTTGGACACTTAAGTCATTAAATTTATTAGCCGTAGAAGCTCCCCTATATGTTGGAACAACTTGCCCAGATAATGGAGTGGTTAATTTATACTACAATGGAACAACATGGACTGAAACTGAATTTGAAACCCCGACAGCGGGATTTGATTTAAGCGGACTAGACCTACAAATAAATTCTATAGATACCGCTGGAGGGTACTTAGGAATAATTGAAATTTCACCAAGATACGTAGTAGACGTGTCAGAAAAAGTACAAAAAATTAGTTTTAGTCAAAACGCATCAGACTCAACCTCTGATTTGGTTCCTGTTGGAAATGTGACTGCAAACTCTTTGTC
>Ga0209550_10002026_pt1 | contig 19578 bp, 18 predicted proteins | sample LauGreSuBDMM15SN_2_FD_187567 | JGI IMG/M metagenome (GOLD analysis project Ga0209550, IMG submission 187567) | Freshwater lake microbial communities from Lake Michigan, USA - Su13.BD.MM15.SN (SPAdes) (version 5) | ecosystem: Environmental > Aquatic > Freshwater > Lake | place: Lake Michigan... | reverse complement strand
CAGGATACGATCATCGCTCTCTTTAAGAGAGTCAGAAAAATTCTTTCCATAAACTTCGCTACTACTTGTAATAAAAACTGGCGTATTAGTTGCACTTGCCACCTCTAATATATTCTCAGTTCCGCGAATATTTGTTAGCAAGCTTGCGAGAGGGTTGTCTACAATGTTAAATACTCCTACAGCAGCAGCAAGGTGAAAAATATAATCAGTATTTTGAACCAGTAACTCTAGATTTCCTAGATCAAGAATTGATCCATCAATAATTTTAAAGCTCTCAACTTTCTCTAAACTTGAAAGGTTACTAGCTGGTCCAGTGGAGAAATTGTCCATAGCTGTAACTTCATGGCCATCTCTGATTAACCTTTCACATAAATGCGAACCTATAAATCCTGCCCCACCTGTCACTAAAATGCGCATGGATATAGAGTACCGCGTGAAAGGTAGTATTTGGTGAAAGAACTAACCACCAGTTAGATAAATTTAAGGATATATATATCTATCGTAGAGTATATGCACATATAGCAAAGATAAATATCTATTTTGTAAATTTTAGAATTATATTTTGGGTATGCTTGTTTTATGAAAAATAAAAATGATTTTAGTTGTTACTTGTGTTGTTCGCTAAGTTTAGTTTTATCTAGTAGCCAAAAGATGGTTAGGTACGATGAGAGTATTTATTTTTTTTATAAATGCCAGAAATGTAGGAGCTTTTCACTTTTTCCAAAGCTAAGCAACGACATAATCGCAAAACTTTATTCTAAAGAATATTCAAATACATCACTCATGCTTCATGAAGACGAAAATACTAGTTATCTCTCAAAATTTAAAGAACTTAAAAAATTCTTATCGTCTCATGTAAAGTTAGCAAATCAATCATATCTTGATTATGGATGTGGATTTAATCCCGTAACATTAAGAATAGCCGAAGATGAAGGTTTAATCTGTAAAGGAGTTGAATTTAGCGATGATGTTGTAGAACAGGCTAATAGTAACATTCCTGGAAAAATCGTCAGCGTTAAGAATTTTAAGAAAGACCAAACTAAATTTGATTACATATTCATGGGGGACATTATTGAACATCTGACTGAACCTGTCATCGAACTTCAAGAGATTAATTCAAGATTAAGTACGGAAGGTTTGCTCATTGCACAAGGTCCGCTACAAGGTGCCTTTACACTTTCACACACATTTGTGAGAATTAAAGCAAAATTATTTCAAAAAACTGTGTCAGATTTCCCACCCTACCATGTGCTTTTAGCTACTAAACGAGGAATGCTTGAAGTTTTAGAGTTAAGTAACTTTAGAGTTATGGTCATTAAAATATCTGAGCCACATTGGCCTGCTCCGAGCATTGAATCGATCCGTGGCAAGCCTTCAATCCAAGGCATACTTTTTTTCTTAATCAAACTTATTGACAAGTGCTTTTCCAAATTTATAGGCGAATACGGAAGCCATTATTTCCTTGTAGCAAGAAAAATACAGATTTAGCGTGAAAATAAATCATAAAGGCAGAAATCTTACATGTCAGATATAATGCAGCCATATACAATTATGGCAAGCACTAGGACTGGGGAATTAAATTGAATAAAACTGCCTTAATAACTGGAATTACAGGGCAGGACGGTTCGTATCTTGCCGAGCAGTTATTAGAAAAAGGTTACCATGTCCACGGATTAGTCCGGAGAGCTAGCACCTTCAATACCTCGCGCCTAGAAAATCTTTATCAAAGCACTGAAGATCCACAGAAAATTCAACTCCACTACATTGATACTTTCGATGGCTTACACATGTACAGTCTAATCGAAAAAATTGCTCCAGATGAGATTTATAATCTCATGGCACTATCGCACGTAGCTCAAAGTTTTGACCAACCTGAGTATGCTGCTGAAACAGCGGGCCTGGGCCTATTGCGCATTTTGGAAATAGTTCGGATTTTAAAATTAGACGTTAAAATCTATCAAGCTTCGACTAGTGAACTCTTTGGATCAACTCCACCCCCACAGAACGAAAATTCTCTTTTCAACCCAAGAAGTCCTTATGCAGCTGCAAAAAGATATGCACACGACATGGCTAGAATTTATCGGGATGCTTTCGGTATCTTCATTTCAACTGGAATACTTTTTAATCATGAGTCTCCAAGGCGCAGTAGAACTTTTGTTACCCGAAAAATTTCAGCAGGGGTAGCCGAAATCGTAAGGGGTGATCGTAAATCAATAACCCTTGGAAATTTAGATTCTAAACGTGACTGGGGATACGCCCCAGAATATACGTTGGCAATGTGGAAAATACTTCAATTGAAAAATCCAACTGATTTAGTAATCGCAACTGGCGTTCAGTATTCCGTAAGAGATTTTTGTGAGTTTGCATTTAGTCATGTAGGTCTTGATTGGGAAAAATTTGTTAAGTTATCGGATCAATTTAAACGTCCCTTAGAAGTAGAATCACTTTGTGGAGATGCAACCCTTGCTCGGAATGCAATTGGTTGGAACCCTTTAGTTCTTGCACCAGAGTTAGCTAAAATTATGGTCGATGCAGATTTAGAGCGGAAAGAATTTACATACTAATGGGCGTCAAGCCAGAAATCATTAAACAGCCGCTGGTACCGCAGGTAGAGCGAGATATAAGTTTACCATTAGCTTCTATAGTAATTGTTAACTTAAATCAAGGTCATTACTTAAATGATTGTATATTGAGTGTTGTAAACCAGAGTTACAAGAATTTAGAAATTATTTTACAAGATGGTGGTTCGAATGATGAATCTTTGGAGATATTGAAAAAATATCCCCAAATTAATTTAGTTTCAGAAACTGATTTTAGCTCTGGGCATGCATTTGCAAAAGCTTCTAGTCGTGCAAGTGGTGACTTTCTATTTTTTCTTAATTCTTCAGATGGTTTTTATAGTAAAAGTTGGGTTGAAGACGCTGTAACTGAACTGCAAAAATCTGTTAACGTATCCATGGTGACAGGATCTGTTGTAGGAGTAGATTCTGATTCAACCCTAAACTCATATTACTGGCCGAAAAATAAAGTAAACCAAAAAATTTCAAATTTTTATAGTTGGCTATTTGATGGTTTTGGATTTACACCAATTTCATTTGGAGTGAAAACGGAAGTATTTAAAGCATGTTCAGCGCCTCAAGACCGATTTATAGACCCCAAAGACCCTAATTCTATTGATTTTTTTTGGTATTTTAGTGAAAAGTTTTTTTCAAAAGGATACGTTTCCATTAGCATAGAAAAAGTTGCAGCATTTGTCCGTATTCATAGTGACCGAGTAGATGACTCTGCTTATCTTGCGCGTCAACTTGCACAGCTTAATTTATTTATAAAGCGTTTTAGAAGAGAACTTCTTTTTGGCTACAAGAAGCATAGATTTATTGACTCAGAGTCCAGAGAAATTAATAACGAAAAATTTCGAATAGAAGAGCTTTGGAAGTATTATTTAATGTCAAAAATTCGACACCTATTTTTTGATAAATTACAAAAGAAGGTTACAATTTAATATGTATAATCAGAAATTTATGCTTAGCAACCTGCTCTTAGAGCAACATAAATTTGCGAGATGGCAATGTTAAAAAATTACGACTTAAAATTCCTCCGTAAACTTATATTAGAAGTAGCAGCTGAATCAAAAGAGGGACATATACCAAGTGCACTTTCAATTTTGGATATCGTTTACGTTTTATACAAAGAATATATATTTATTGATACCAAATCGATTAATAATAAACCCCTCAATCGTTTCATATTATCAAAAGGCCATGCTTCTCTAGGTTTATATGTCACTCTATACCATTTTGGTACAATAACGCGAGAAGAATTGTTTTCTTTTACAAAGTACAATAGTAAATTGGGAGGGCACCCAGACCGCAATAAGGTTTCAGAAATTGAGTTATCAACAGGTTCATTAGGCCATGGTCTACCACAAGGCATTGGAATAGCGATCGCATCTCGAATAAAAAAAGATTTTAGGCATATATACATCTTGATTGGTGACGGAGAAGCTAACGAAGGCACTGTTTGGGAAAGTGCTTTACTCGCGCATAATTATAAACTTGGCAGTATTACCTGCATTGTTGACAATAACCTATCTTCAGAGCGTGCGCTTGATATGGGTAATATTGGAGCGAAGTTTCAAGCCTTTGGCTGGGAAACATATGAAATTAATGGCCATGATCATAAAGAAATAAGTAAGGCGCTCAATATACGAAATAGTAGCAAGCCAATTTGTATTGTTGCAAACACAATTAAAGGTTTCGGAATTCCTGCTATGGAATCTAATCCAGAATGGCATCACCGCTCACCTAACTCCGAAGAACTAAGTCTTTTACTTAAGGAAATTTTATGAGGAAAGAATTCATAAAAGTAATGGAACAAGAGTTAGCTTCTAATCCTGCCAGCGTGCTAATTCTTGGAGATATAGGAGTCTTTGGCCATCGAAATTCATTCGAAAGGTTTCCGGATCGAGTTTTTAATATAGGTATTTTGGAGCAATCAATGGTTAGTTTTGGTGCAGGGATGGCTTCTGAAGGTATGTTCCCGACAATACATTCAATTGCACCGTTTATTATTGAACGCGCTCTTGAACAAATTAAAATTGATTTTGGCTATCAATCTTTAGGTGGTAATTTTGTATCTGTTGGAGCCTCTTTAGATTATGCAGCTTTGGGTGCTACACATCACTGTCCAGGCGATGTTGGAATTATGCTCAGTATTCCAGGCGCAGAGATTTATGTTCCAGGAACACCGAAAGAATTTTCTAATCAATTTAACAAAGCTTGCCGAAATGAAAAAATTAGTTATTTCAGGCTCAGCGAAAAAACAAATAATGTAAACATTAAAATAGAATTTCAAAAAGGTAGTTTAGTTAAAAAAGGTGAATTGTTAACAGTTCTTGCTATTGGGCCGATGTTAGACATGGTGTTAGAAGCAACTTCTAATTTAGATGTTACTGTCCTCTACTACAATTCGATTTCACCATTCGATGCAGAATTATTGCGATCAAATATAGAGTCTCGGAAACTTTATATTGCTGAACCATTTTATGAAAATACAATTGCTCCAATCATCCAACAGAATCTCTCAGATAGAACTATTTTAACTCGCTCAAAAGGCATACCAAGAAGGTTTATTACTAATTATGGCAAGACTGATGAACATTACGAAGCATTTGGAATGACTTCTCGTTCTATACGAAGTGACATTCAGGAGATGTTGGATGCGTGACATATTCGAAGAAGATTCACAGTATTTGGTGAACAAGCTAACATTGCCAAATTTAGATGGTTCCCGAATACTTTTGACAGGTAGTTCAGGGCTAATAGGAATTAACATATTAAATTTTCTGAATACATTACTAGTGAGTAATAGATTTGCTTTTGCAGTGGACGCACTATCTATGAACCCTAGAAGCGACGAACCTAAGTTTCACCAAAATATTCATTTTAAAACCGGCGATTTGAGCTTAGGTGTAAAGAATTTTAATCTCCAAAAGTATAATTATATCATTCATGCAGCCACTTATGGCCAGCCGGGTAAATTCACTGCCCAACCAATGGAGACTCTTATACTCAACGGACAATTAGTTATTGAGTTAGCAAAGCATCTTGATACCAAAGGTACTTTTCTTTTCCTTAGCACCAGCGAAATTTATGTAGGATCTGCATCAAACCCCAACATCGAGACTGATTTAGGGAAGGTTCCGATTCAAAGCCCAAGAGCGGCATACGTTTACGGAAAAATTTTTGGTGAAGTAGCTCTATTGCAGTTACAGGAAAAATTCCAAGTTAGGATAGGACGAGTTGCGCTGAGTTACGGGCCTGGTACAAAGGCAGTGGATGCACGTGTCTTAAATGAGCTTATTAACAGAGGAATCACTCAAGGTAAAATTGAGCTTAGGGATTCAGGTAATGCTGTACGAACCTATTGTTATGTAAGAGACACAATCGAGATGTTACTTAACGTGGCATTTGTGGGGCGGTCTGAGATTTACAATGTCGGCGGAAATTCAGTCCTTACAATCCGTGAATTAGGTGAACAAATATCAAGAATTTTGAATGTACCATTTAGTTTTTCAACAATAGATAGCAATTTACAAGATGCACCAGATCAAGTAAATTTAAATATTGCGAAGTACGAGAGTGAGTTTGGAAAAATGCAATTTGTTCCATTATCTAAAGGGTTACAACGTACTATAAGCTGGCAAGAAAACGAACTATTTAAGGGAGTTCGTTAATGACAACTTTAGTAACTGGATCAGATGGGCTACTTGGCACAGCGCTCAAAAAGTTTGCAAAAGATGATTTCTATTTTGCTAACAGAAATGACGCAGATTTAACAAGTATGGAGCAAACGGTAGATCTGTTCAAGAAAGTTAAACCAAAAAATGTAATTCACCTTGCCGCAAAAGTTGGAGGAGTCCAAGCTAACCTAAAATTTCCCGGTACATTTTTTCATGAAAATATGTTAATAAATCTAAATGTATTAAAAAGTGCTCAAATTTACGGTGTTAAAAAATTAGTTTCCTATATATCAACTTGTGTATTTCCAAATACTACAAAGTACCCACTTTCAGTCTTAAATTTACATAGCGGAGAGCCAAGTCAGAGTAATTTTGGTTATGCTTATGCAAAAAGAATGCTTGAAGTTCAATCGAGAGCTTATAGAGAAGAATATAGTTCCAATTTTATTACTCTTGTTCCAACAAATATGTATGGGCCAGGAGATAATTGGAATGTTGATTCCGGTCATGTTATTCCTGCATTAATCCATAAAACTTTTCAAGCATATAGAGATAAAAAGATTTTACATGCTTGGGGTACAGGTAGCCCACTGAGAGAATTCACCTTCTCTGAGGATGTAGCAAAGATCAGCATATGGGCATTGAAAAATTATGAAAACCCTCAGCCTCTCATTATTAGCAACTCTATCGAGACTAGAATCCGTGATCTTGTTGAAATAATTGTAAAATCAATGAATTTTGAAGGAAAGGTTTCATGGGATTCCTCAAAACCAAATGGTCAAGAGCGGAAACCATCTGATTCTTTTCCATTAAATTTACTCTTGCCTAATTTTGAATTTACACCACTCACTACAGGTATTAATTTTACAGTTAATTGGTTCGAACAAAACTACGAATCAATTTCAAGAAAATAGATTTTAGTTTGCAACTATTAAAATAGTTCCTCCTTTTTGAACTATAAAAGAAGGACTCCAATCAGTTTTTCGGAGCAGCAGTTGTAGCTCTGCAAGAGTGAATTCACATATGTGATCACTATCAAAATAGAATGGTTCTCTTGTCCATATCCTGGAGTAATTAAGTGGGTCGCTCTCAAAGTCTGGAACCTCGATAACAATTTTCTTAGATTTTTCTCGTACTACTTTTAATAGATTAAGAGGGTTTTTAATATGCTCTAAAAAGTGTATCATTAGAGTTAAATCAACATAGGGCATTTTCTCTAGGCTAGTATCTAAGTCGAGCTCAATATAATCAACGCTCCCACCCAGTTTCTTAGCCTCTTCGAGAGTAAGTCGGTTTGCATCAATACCAAAAACTTTTTTTGCTTTCATTGCACATGCACGAGACCACCTACCAGTTCCGCAACCAAGATCAGCAACAGTATCGCTAGGTAGTATCAAAGTTGAGAGTAGTTCTTCACTTAACCCCAAGGCGCTATTTTGAAATTTATCACCAAATACTAATCCAGATAACTCAAATGACATGCGTCTAAGAATCCAATGGATTCTTAGGGAAATTTTTAGCGTGCGATTTGGTCCGATTGTCTTTAAGAGTAATCGCTTGACAACGTATGCCGTTCTCCATTGATATTTATGTCTATGTGGTAGTTCAACTTGCATTTTACTCCTATTTTTCTAATTCTAGTTTCAATAATCTAATCAACAAGTTTTTTAAACACTAAAACATTGCATTTCATCGCCCGTGTTAGAAACAAATCATGCCCCTTTTCTCTGAGAATGGCAACTACCAAATTCCACAGTGGAATCGCTCTATCTGGTATATCTTCGATAATTAAAATTCCGCCACAAGTCAAATGAGTTTGGGCAAAAATTAACGAATTCATGTTCGCAAAAGTTGAATGAAGCCCATCATCAATTATTAAATCAAATTTGCTAATTCTAGAAAATTTCGAAAGTTCATAGTAAGATTCAAGATTCTTTTGATCTATATAAAAGCAATTAATACGGTCACTACTAAAAAGAATTTTACGATCAATATCAGCACCTATTACATTAATTCTTGAATCAAATTCAACAAAAGCTCGAAGGCTTGCTCCCGGCTTTGCGTTTTTACCCATAGTACTCACCAAACCTGGGGAGTTTGTTCCTATACCTATTTCTAAAAGTTCTATATTCATTTCAGGAGGTAGCGAATCGAGGATTTCAGTATAGATTCTTTCATATCCATGAGAGCTTTTATCCGATCCGTGAAATTCAAAGAGGCTTCCAAGTTTTTGAGAATTTTTAGTTTTAGGAAAAACTTTATCAAAATCTACCAAATGAGATTCTTCTAGTTCAATTAATGAAAATAATTGATTAGGAAACTCATTTGCTGAATTCAACGTTAACTCTGGAAATTTAGCCCAATTTCCCGAATTAACTACAAACACTGAAAGATTATTTCTTAGTAGGCGTGCTAGACGTCCACTTTCTTTTAGACTACCAACTGGGTTTCTTAGTATTTCAAATAGTTGCGATTTAGATATCATAAAATTATTATACTTTAATTTAAGACAATAGTTTCATACTAAGCTCGGCGTATCTTGATTGCATTAGTTCTGGGTCAAATTTTTTTGCCACAGCGTTTACAATCTGTTTCGCATAGTATTTTGATTCATCAAGATTTTCTAGAGTATCTAAAATAGCCTGGCCAAATCCAAAAATATCATAAGGGTTAAATCCCATGTAAAAACCCTCTAAAACATCCCTGCAGCCTCCCAAATTAGAAGACACAACTGGAATTCCATAGATCATTGTTTCAATTAAAACCAGAGGGCATGCTTCATCTATAGCAGTATGTATAAATAAATCAGCTCTATCTAAATATTCATAAATATCAGATTGTTTACCAAGCCAGATTACACAATCTTCTATTCCTAAATTTAATTGCAATTTATTTAATTGCATCTGGTACTCCTGGTTACCGCTTCCAAGAATCACTAACTTAACTAGCAAGCCATCTTGTCTCAATTTCGCAATGATTCTAAGCATTCCTTCGTAATTCTTTTGCCAATCAATTCTTCCGAGCGCTATAAGATTAAAGGGTTCATTTATGAATTCTGTTCGTTTTGATAAATACTGGGAATTTATTTTAGGCAGCCCATTGTATATAACTGAAATTTTCTTGGCCCTACAGCCCTGCTCAATAAGTGTTTCTCTAACTGCATCTGAAACCCCAACAGTATGAGCAGTTATTCGAGAAATTAACTTATCTATAAGTATCGCTTTTTTATTTTTCGAAATGATATGTACTTTATTATGATGCCTAACAGGTACAAAAGTAGCTTTCCAGTAGAAAATTCTCCCCAATGCACACAAGAGACTCGGATAAAATGAATGAGCAAAAACAAGTTTAGGTTTTTCTGTGTAAAGATACATTAAAAATCTGAAAGATTGTCTTAAAAGATTTTTATTTGTAAAACCTAAACTTTCGATTTCAATCCTATTGTTTAAGCAGAATTTTGGCACAGACTCGTCAATACAGTAAAGAGTCAGAATTTTAATTTTAAGATTTGGAGCCATTGCTATTGACTGAATAAGTACATTTGGCCCATCTCCAGGGATAAAATGATAAACCTTATTAGTTAATAGATTTGGAATTGATTTTTTACTCTGTTTTTCTGTTAATGGCTTCATTTAATATATCTCTGTAACTGACTTTTCCAGAAGTAAAACCTAGGATGAAGAATTTTTAGACTATTAATTTTAATTAAAAGTTCAACTATCAAAAGATAATCACTTATTTCAGAAGCATTCCATGCCTGATTTAAGATATTCTTTTGGAGAATTATTGAATCACAATTACTTTTTGAATAAGAGGACACCTTAATAGTTATATTTCCAAAGATTCGTTTTACTAGTATTAAGCATGTTAATTCTATTCGATTTATAAGAATTCTTAGAATGTGTGGTTTGGTTTTTTCAATCCAACTTTTAAGTTCGCTTGAATAATCTTGATTCGAATATAGATCGCTGAAAAAAATAAGAGATGCGATACCGTCGATTGCTCGAGCTACGAGTGATATTTCAATTGTAGCAAATTCACCCCAACCATCTTCAGTAGTTAGATTGATTAAATTTTTTTTAGCGTTCTTTTTTGAATTCCAATGCCTATTATCGTATAAATATCGAAAATTTGTGCTAACTAAATTCGGAGTAATCAAATCAACAGCAAGATTCAAACTTGAATCTATAGAACCAGCGACATGGCCACCTTGTGCATTTATTAGATCTACAAATCTATTCCAGACCACTCCTGGTAAGAGTGAAAAAATTGCTCGGCAATCTGGCCGGTTAATTTCTGTGATGTTTTCTTTCAAATCACCATTCGTAATTGTAAAATTAGTTCTAATTACTGAGTTTTTTTCAATTCCAATAGGAATTTCCAATACCCCTTCCCATTCGTCATCGTCATGAAGTTGAATAATCCACAGGTTATCTTGCAATCGTATTCGTGATTGCGAATCATGGATGGCTTCAGTGCTAGGTCGCTGAATTATGAACACATCTGTTGAAATATGTTTCTCTTTTTCAACAAAATAATTTGTTGCTTGACGAAAAGGGGTTTTATCAATCAGGACTAGCGCGGCGACTCTTGAACTGTTTACAGTAGAAATTAATTTTTGCCATCGAATTAGATTTACATCTATTCCTTTGGTCATGGGAAATAAAACAACAATATTCTTCCCACCATCGTGATTCTTAATAATTAAATTAGAGTTATCGTTCTCGTCTGTAATTTGAATCAAACCTTACCACCAGTTCAACTAGAAAATGAGATTTCTAAATATATTCCATAAAGGACCTTCCGCTTGAAATCAACTCGCAGTAGCAAGGTTACATAGGCAATTGAACTAGATGGATAAAACACCTCTGAACGCCCAAGAATTTCCAAATTAGATTATGATTTGAATAATTAGTCAAGTATTTGTGATGTCAAAATGAAGGGAAGCAATGTCGCGGATAGTCTTAGGTGGCCCATCACTTTCAATTCTTGACCAGTCTGCTTTGAACAAATTTTTGGCAGTTTCTGAGGAGGCTGGTATACAAAGAATTGATACGCGACATGAGTACAATGGATTACAAGTAAAACTTGGTGTCTACTTAAAAGGGAAAGACAAGTTCGTAGTGAACTCTAAGGTAGGACACCCTTTTACGTCTGAGCTTACCCCAATAGAAATTCAAACTTCTGTTGAGAAATCGCTTCAAGAATTAGGGATTGAGAGAATTGGTACCCTTTTTCTTCATTCTCTACATAAGAATACTTTTACTCAAGAGAATATTTCAAAATTAGTCGACCTTCAGCGCCAAGGAAAGATTTCACGGTTTGGATATTCTGGAGATGGAGGGGATTTGGCTGCCGCTATCGAAGTAAATGAATTCCAAGATCTGATGTTTACTTGTAACGTATTAGATCAAGAAAATCTTGATCTTGAAAAGTTAATTGAACCTAATAAGCAAATATATTTTAAGATTCCTCTTGCACAGGCAATTTGGAGAACGCTGGAGTTTCAAAAGAGAGTGGCTGGCTTGAGGGCGGTTCGCATGTTATTCAAAAAACCTCCTTTGCCGGATTCATGGATCGATTATAAAACTAGATTCGAAGCTATGAAGGATCTATCGCAAAAAAAAGAGTATTATGAGGATTTTCTCAAGTTCGCCATGTTTTATGGTAACGCAAGGCAATTCGTAACTATTGGAACTGCCTCACTTGACCACCTTAGAAAGGCAATAAGTGTAGAAAGTCTAGGAGTAGATACAAATGAGGTTGAAATCTTCCGAGCTTTCTGGCTGGAGCGACGGCTTCCAAGTTGGTCCCCTCACCCTTAATAGAATGAAGTAAGATTCAATAAATTCCGTTAGCTAGGAGGGTTTGACGTGGCACCAAAGTCCACAAAGGTCCCCCTTTCTCTTCTTAGAAATTCTGTATTGTGGTTGGAACTTAGACATCGCAAGAGAATTATTGTGGTCTTGTTGATGCAAGTAACTCTGGGCATTCTGGATTTGCTAGGCGTTGTACTTATTGGCATGGTGGGCGCGCTATCTGTAAATAGCCTTCAATCGACTACCCCAAGCCCCAAGATATTGGGTATTCTCTCCATATTTGGAATCAAGGAATTTGCAGTTAATAAACAGATTGTGATCCTAGGCGTTGTCTCCGTCATTGTATTAGTTGGAAGAAGTATGGCCTCTCTAGTTATAACTAAAAGAATCTTGTATTTTTTTAGCCGACGGAGCGCGGATTTGTCGGTTTCTCTAACAAAGAAATTGTTTGCTCAGCCTCTTCTAATAATTCAAGAGAAATCTTCACAAGAAATTTTGTATGCGCTTACAAGGGGCACCGAGTATTTAATGATTCAAGTGCTCGGCACTGGTACAGTCTTAGTTGCGGATATATCTGTTCTGATTCTTCTCATGGTTGGATTAGTTGCGCTTGAACCATTAACTGCATTTTCTACCTTCATAATCTTCACTACAGTTGCCATAGCTCTTCATAAATCGCTTTCTGCAAAGGCAGGTGAACTGGGTGAACAAAATGCAAAAGTCAATATCCAGGGAAATCAAGCAATAAATGAATCCTTGATTGCGTTTAGGGAAACTTTCGTTAGCAATAGGTTCAGTTACTATATCCAGCAAATTGAGCAATCTCGAAAAGGATTGGCAGAGATTTCTGGTCATGTAAACTTTATGCCTTATATCAGTAAATATGTTATTGAGGCTACGATAATCCTTGGTGCACTATTTATTTCAGGAATTCAAATAATTATTTGGGATGCAGCTCATGCTGCAGCAGCACTCGGAATCTTCTTAGCAGCTGGAACAAGGATCGGTCCTGCCGTGCTTAGACTCCAGCAGGGTTTAGTTAACATTCGCAACAGTCTTGGGATGGCCCTACCTACGGTAAAACTTATTGAGGAATTGAAGCATTCTAAGCCACTTATTAGCGGAGTAGATAGCCTTCAAACCGATCATGGCGATTTTTCTCCTAGAATAGAAATTTCCAAACTCAGTTTTGGTTATCAAGGCACGGGAATAAATGTTATAGATACTTTGGACCTTTTGATACCTAGCAGGAGTTATGTAGCAATAGTTGGGACTTCCGGCGTAGGAAAATCCACTTTAATTGATTTAGTTTTAGGAATAATTGAACCCACATTAGGCCAGATATTAATATCTGGAGTAGACCCAAAAGATGCGATTAAGCAATGGCCGGGTGCAATTGGATATGTTCCACAAGATGTGGCTATTTTAGACGGTACAATTTTGCAAAATATTCTTATGGGCTACGATGAAAAGGCGCTTAGTTCGGATGAAATCTATAATTTATTGCGAATAGTTAAACTAGAAAAATTTGTACAAGGTCTTGATAAGCAACTTGAAACACGAGTAGGAGAGCGGGGTTCAAGATTAAGTGGAGGGCAGCGCCAAAGACTCGGGATTGCAAGAGCTTTAGTTACTAATCCTAAAATGTTAATACTTGATGAAGCAACAAGCGCCCTTGATGGCGAGACCGAAGCGGCAATTTCAGAGTCACTATTAAGCTTGAGTAAATCGATGACAATTTTAACCATAGCTCATAGAATTCAAACTGTAAAAAATGCTGATTTTGTTGTTTATATAAAATCTGGAAATGAAGTGGAAGTCGGTAGCTACGAAGATTTGATACTAAACTCAGAAACTTTCAGACAAACTATGCAAATATAAATAGAGCGTAATATCTCATATAATTGGAAATCTAAAACACAGGTATACTTTAGGTATATTATTGAATTCGTTTTAACTCTGGAATAGTTTGCCAAACCTCCGTTTTTGAAAGACCATTTGCACTAACCCATTGCAGTATTTCTAATGGTATATTCCAAACAAATAAAACTATAATGTCTGGACAAATAGAAACTAGATTTTCAGGCGAAATAATTTGTATATTCTTACACGGCATAAATCGTCCCTGCTTTTCAAAACTCACGTCTGCTATTGAAGGCAAAAGTTTTTTATCAATCTGTGCAGAATTTATCAAAGTACTAGCTTTGGCAGCAGCACCGTATCCAACTACAGTTCTATCTAAGTTTAATTGAGCTTCAAGAAACTGCTTAAATGATACAAGATATTCTTTCACAATTGCCTGTTGATTAATCCAGGTAGAGGGCTCAAATAACTTACCCAAAATCTCTTTTTGAATTTCGGATTTTAAAGATTCACTTTGTGTAACTCCTGATTTATCTAACATCAACCAGTATCTATTGGATCCACCGTGGGTTTCAATACTGTCTAAGTCGTATAGTAATAAATTAAATTCGTGAGCTAACTTGTGCACAGCTTTGCAAGAAAGGTAAGAAAAGTGTTCGTGATAAATTGTATCAAATTGATTTTTTTCAATGATATTTCTAAGCCTTGGATTTTCAACTGATATTCTAGTTCTGGAATTCGAAAGCCTTGCAAGTCCTTTCATAAAATCCTGAATATCTGGGACATGTGCTAAAACATTATTAGCAATAATTAATCGTGGATAGCCATATTTACTTAGAATTTCCTCAGCCAATTCTTCCCCAAAAAAATTAGAAATAGTGGGAATTCCTAAAGACCTCGAAATAACAGCAATATTTTGAGCGGGCTCAACTCCTAAAACTTTAATTCCTTTTTCCATAAAATTGGACAGTAAGTAACCATCATTAGAAGCGATTTCTAGGACATAGTCTTCTTTTTCTATTCTTAATTCCTTGACAATTGTCCTTACATAATTCTCAGCATGCTTCTTAAAACTTGTGCTTGCTGAGGACATGTATCTGTAGTCTTCAAAGAGTCGATTACTTGAAACGACATCTGCAACTTGACCTAAACCACATTCTTCACAGATTTTTAAGTGTAATTTGAATAAGTCAAATTTATCTAATGGTGACTTGCTTAGCTCATTTGCAATTGGTAATGTTCCTAAATCTAAAGCTGAAAATAAGCGTTTTGAACTACAAGCTCTGCAATAATCTTCCCCTCTAGTTAGAAGGCTTAGTTGGCGCTCTACCTTTTCCATGGAATATTTCCAGAGTTCCATAACTCTTCAAGAATTCTCTTATCTCTTAGCGAGTCCATTGGTTGCCACCATCCTTGGTGAAGAAAAGCTGATAACTGATGTGCCCTGACTAAATTGTGAAGGGGAGTACTCTCTAATGGAGTTTCATAATCTGGTAGGTAGTCACAAATCTTTTTGTTGAAGCAAAAATACCCTCCGTTTATCCATCCGGTATCTTCTGGGTCCTTTTCAGAGAATTTAATTACCAAGCTATCTTTTATTACTAGGGACCCAAATCGTGCCGGTGGATGAACTGCTGTAACTGTTGCAATTTTTCCTTCACTATTATGCTTACTTAGAAGCAACTCTAAATCTATATTTGAGAGGCCATCACCATATGTCAACATAAATTCTTCATTTAACTCACTTTGGAGTTTTTTTATGCGCCCTCCAGTTGAAGTTGAAAGTCCTGTGTCTACCAACGTTACTTTCCAACCTATAGGCTCAAAATTTTTTCTTGATTTAAAATATTCAAGTACAATTTCAGACTTATATCCGAGTGCAATAAGAAATTCTACGTGCCCAAACGAGGCATAATAACGCATAATATGGATTAGGATCGGTTCTCCACCTATGAGAACCATCGGCTTCGGAATTAAGTCAGTTTCTTCAGCTAGTCTGGTACCAAAACCACCAGCAAGAATTACAACTTGCATTAGAGCCTTTCATTTGAGGATAATTCTTAACATTCATTCCAGAGTATAATCTAACATTCAGTATCTCCTTTGAGATAAACTTTATGTAAACTTGGCACAAATTAGGGGCGTTTATGCATTTTTTGGTCACAGGACATACAGGTTTTAAAGGTACTTGGCTCGTAAATTTATTGAAATCAAAGGGACACATCGTTTCAGGTTTTTCACTCGCCCCTGAATCTAAATCACTTTTCAATCTTTCAAACACAAATTCTATTTTAGAAAACCAATGTATAGGGGATATAAGAAGTTTTGACCAGTTGGAAAATTTCTCTAAACTTTTCACCCCTGATGTAGTTGTTCATATGGCCGCACAATCTTTAGTTCCTTATTCGTATAAATTTCCATTTGAAACTTTTGAAACAAATTTAATTGGTACGTTAAATGTTCTACGAATATTTAGAAATAATCCTAATGTTAAATGTGTGTTAATTGTAACAAGTGATAAAGTGTATTTGAATAAAAATTCGAAGACACCTTTTACTGAGAGTGACGCTTTGGGTGGATCAGACCCATATAGTGCATCTAAATCAATTGCAGACATTGCAACTCAATCTTGGGTAGCTTCCTTTAAAGGACAGCCAACTGTAATTGCACGGGCAGGTAATGTAATTGGAGGGGGGGACTTTAATGAGGAAAGATTAATACCAGAATTGGTGTCGAGTTTTTTAGAAAATAAACCACCCGTAGTGCGTTATCCGAACATGATTCGTCCTTGGCAACATGTACTAGATTGTCTTGACGGATACTATAAATTGATTAAACAAACAGTAGAGGATGTTAATTTAGATGGGACAATCTGGAATTTCGGTCCCCAACCAAAAAATCATATAAAGGTAAGCGAAGTAGCTGAAATTGTGTCGAAAAAACTTTCTTCAAATATTAGTTGGATAAATGATGTAAATTACAATCCACCTGAATCTGAAAAACTTTTTCTTGATTCATCCAAGGCAGTAAAACAACTACGATGGAATAATAGACTTAACGTAGAAGAGGCATTAGAGATGACTGTGAACTGGTATCGTGATTTAAAAAATGGTGAAAGTGCAAAGTTTTTAATGGATAGAGATATCGAGAATTTTCATAATATTTAATCTAAGTTAAAATTTAGTTGAAGTTCAGTAAATCTTAACTTGAATTACTTTTATATGGTATTATTTTACTATGGCAATATTAGTCACCGGTGGTGCAGGATTTATTGGCGGACATACCCTCCAGGCTTTACAACGCGAGTTTCCGTCGACTCAGATCATATGTATTGATAATCTTTCAACTGGACAAAAAGAAAATATTCCGAGCGGAGTTGAATTTATAAAAGGTGATATATGTGATTACCCAGTTGTGAATGAATTAGTTAAGAATTCTTTAGACGGTATTATCCATCTTGCTGCAGATAGTCGTGTTTTACCTTCGCTTAAATCACCAGAACTAGCAAAAAAATCACTTGAAAATAATTTACTAGGTACTTTAAATATTCTGACCGCAATTTTGAGTACTGGAAAGAGAATTCCATTAGTTTATGCCGGATCATCAACAGCTTACGGTGATCACCCAGTTCCTCAAAGTGAAAATTTGCTACCAAGAGTTCAAAGTCCATATTCCTCTGGCAAACTTTGTTGCGAGTTAATGATACGTTCGTACGTAGTAACGTTCGGTATTCATGCAACTGTTCTAAGGTATTTTCAAGTCTATGGACCTGGTCAACCATCTGAGGGTAGCTACGCTTTAGTTACAGGAATTTTTTTACGGCAAGCAATAGAAGGTGTAGCCTTGACCATAGAAGGTGATGGAAGTCAATCACGAGATTTTGTGCACGTACATGATGTGGCTAGAGCTAACGTAGCAGCATTAAAAGTCGACAGTAATGGTCAACCAATTAATATCGGTACTGGTGTTTCTCACTCAGTTAAAGATTTAGCGAATCTATTAAGTAGTAACCATGTTTACTTACCTCCTCGCAGAGTTGACTTACCTGCGACACAAGCAACAATTGAAAAAGCAAATAATCTATTAGGTTGGAATTCATCAATCTCACTTGATCAAGGTATTAATCAAATGTTTAGATCATCTAAATAGTTTATTTCTGTGAATTAAACGGAGTTAAATCTCCCTTAAAGCCTCGAAGCCAGAGCTTTTTCCAATCTAGGAATCCAGCTAAATTATTCCCAGGATAAACAAGAAAGTACATTGGATATCTAATCCAATCGTATAATGCATTAAAAAATAGGCAATGCTCGCGAATTAAATACCCACGATTACGAAATTGGTAGTATTTTTTTTGCTCGGTCCGGGGTATAACCACACCTAAAATAGAGGTTCTGCTATTTGCAAATTCAGGCCGCCCACTTGGATGGAAAAAAATCGCTTTGGTTACAAGTCCAATTTTAGCACCAGATTTTTTAGCTCTGTAGTAATAGTCCATCTCATCTCCTCGTAAGAATAGTTCTTTTCTCGGCAAACCGATTAGTTTAACTAACTTATTAGAGATTAACATTCCATTATAAAATTGGGCTTTATTAACCCAAAAATCTTTCCGTTGTATTCTTAATACATTTACAACTTTTCTGATACCAAATATATAAGGATTAGCTGTTTCCGAGTGGTCCTCTATTGAAATATTGATAGGAGACACAACATCAAACCCATTCCTAATCGTTGAGTGTAGTAGATCATTTAGACATTTTGGTTCGGCATAACCATCATCATCAAGCGTCCATATAAAATCAAAATTATTTTTAATCGCGTAATTTATTCCTTCAGCAAATCCTCCCCCACTACCATTATCAATATGACCTTTTACATATATGGCATTGTATGAATTTGCAATTTTATGCGTAGATTCCAAACAAGCATTATCAACAACTACTATTTGATCAGCTTTTCTTTCTTGCACACTTACGGCATCTAGAGATCTTTTGAGTAAAACATCTCTATTAAAAGCAACAATAACAACGGCAACTTTTATGTCAACGGATTGCATACTTTATCTTAACATTAAAATCAGTAATCTATATAAATCGCGGCTTTATTTGGTTCTCAAATACACTTAGTGCGCTAGCAATTGCCATATGCATATCTAGATATTGATATGTTCCCAATCTTCCTCCAAAAATGACATGTTCTAGCTTATTCGTTTCTTTTCTATATAACTCAAGTGAAGATCTATCGGTAATACTATTTACTGGGTAGTATGGTTCATCTTCTTTTTGACTAAGCCTAGAATACTCCTTCATAATAATTGTCGAGTTATTTTTTTTCTGTCTCTCAGGATGCAAGTGTTGAAATTCATGAATTCTAGTAAATTTCACATCTTTATCTGCGTAATTCATTACTGATGTACCCTGATAATCATCTACATTTATATTTTCTATTTCAAAATCAAGTGTCCGCCATCCAAGTTGACCGTGCTTATAGTCAAAAAAACGGTCCAATGGTCCCGTGTAAATTGTTAAAGTATCGGGGTCTTCATGGTAATTGTTCTCAAAATAATCTGATTCAATCTGAATTTTTATCAGGTTATTACTAGATATATTCTGAATAAATTTTTGATAACCATCAGTAGGTAATCCTTCATACTTATCA
>Ga0209550_10002023_pt1 | contig 19595 bp, 9 predicted proteins | sample LauGreSuBDMM15SN_2_FD_187567 | JGI IMG/M metagenome (GOLD analysis project Ga0209550, IMG submission 187567) | Freshwater lake microbial communities from Lake Michigan, USA - Su13.BD.MM15.SN (SPAdes) (version 5) | ecosystem: Environmental > Aquatic > Freshwater > Lake | place: Lake Michigan, USA... | reverse complement strand
TGCATACCGTGCACTTTCAATTGAGAGCGTATCAGTATCAGCAAAGCGTGACGAAGCGACAATGTTCGAAGTATCATTCCGTCTTCTTCCAAACGACAATGCATCATACGGTAAGATCGTAGATCGCACAGTTGGCGCAGCATAATATAACTTAATATATACAGTTTGGCCCAGACCCTAAAAAGTCTGGGTCTTTCTGTTATACTATATATATGGCAACAACTGTGTATAATACAAAAAATATTACTCTTCAAGATGGAGTAGAGATAGAGTTGTCCCCACTAAAAATAAAATATCTTAGACAGTTGATGGATAATTTTGATGAGGTTAGAAGTGCTCAGGGAGATATGGAAGCAATCATAGCCTTGTCAAAATGTGCAAGAATATGTATGAAACAGTTTAGACCAGAAATTACTCAAACGCAAGAGATGCTAGAGGAATATGTTAGCCTACAAGACATCTATGACATTCTAGATATAACTGCTGGCATTAAGATTAATGATCAATCAGAAGAGCCCGTAAAAAAACAAGCAGTCGATAGTGGTTCATCCTGGGATGATCTAGACCTAGCAAAACTAGAGTCTGAGGTTTTTTTGCTGGGCATTTGGAAAGACTATGATGAACTAGAGAGATCCCTATCTATGCCAGAGTTAATGATAACACTGTCGACTAGCAGAGAGTTAAACTACGATGAAAAGAAATTCCTTGCAGCAATGCAGGGTGTCGACCTAGACAAGAATGCTGGAAAAAGCAACGCCTGGGAAGAAATGAAAGCCAGAGTATTTAGTGATGGCAAAGCAGCCAACGCTAAAGACATTGTTGCACTTCAAGGAATTAGTGCACAGAAGGCTGGATTTGGAATTGGCATGGGATTAGACTATGAGAAAATAGACTAAAAAACAAGCCTGTTTATGGTATAATTAAACAACTACAATGGAGGAAATCATGGTTAAAGAAGTAGAAAGCAAGACTCAACTGTCCCTTATAGATGGAACAAAGTTTGAGATTAAACCACTAAAAATATCTTTGCTTAAGCCTTTTATGGCACATTTTACTAAACTGCAGGAAGTTGCAGATGATAATACTAAGTCAATGGATGTTCTTATTGACTGTGTACAAATTGCATTTAAACAATACTTGCCTGCAATTGCAGACAACAGAGAGGCGATTGAGGAAAATCTAGATCTTCCTACAGTCTATAAGATCATTGATGCTGCATCAGGAATGCAACTTTCCGATGCAACAGGTCTTCTAAACTCAATCAAGTAAAGAGGTGTGCTGATTGGCTGACGTAAATGCAAACATTGGTATTAATTTTGATACCAGTCAAGCCTTAGCACAATTACGTCAGTTACAGGCTGGCCTTAGCCGTTTTAATCAAACCCTAACTCAGGGTAACGTTGCAGCAATGAATGCCCAGAAGGGCCTTAATAGCCAGTTAATGCAGGCTATCAATGCAACTGGAAAGTTTGTTGCAACTCAAAAGGATGTAGCATCAAGCACATCTTCTTTCACACAGTCACTTGAAAAAAATCAATTGTCAATGCGACAGTACTTTAGGTACACCGCAGCAGCAGCCACCCAAAATACCAAGGTATTTAAGGGGATGTTTGCACAAGAACGTGAGACATTAACACGTGCTAGTAAAGATAGAGTAAAACTCCTACAGTCTCAGTATATCCAATTGCAGGCTGCAAATGGAAATATGATCAAGACTCTTCAGGTTATTCCAAAGCACCTAAAGATGGTCAATGGACAGTATGCAGATTATGCAACACGCATGCAAATGGCTGCACAAAGACAGCAATTTTTAAATAAACTATTAAGTCAAGGCTCAACCCAACTCCTGAATTTTGGTAAGAATACTCAGTGGGCAGGTCGCCAGTTAATGGTTGGTTTAACTATTCCTCTTACGATTCTAGGATCAACTGCAGCAAAAACATTTATGGAAATGGAGCAGGCAGTAACCAAGTTCTCCAGAGTATATGGAGATATGACAACTGGAAATGATGCAACAAACAGAGCAATTGCAGACATTCAACTACTTGCAAAAGAATTTACAAAGTATGGCATTGCAGTAAAAGATACTGTAGAAATGGCTGCAACAGCAGCAGCAATGGGTTTAACTGGAGGGGCTTTAAATGCACAAGTAATTCAAGCAACTAGGCTTGCAGTACTTGGACAGGTAGAACAACAGCAGGCGCTAGAGACAACAATCTCTCTTACAAATGCTTTCGGAATTGCTTCTGAAGATCTAGCAAAAAAGATTAACTTTCTTAACGCAGTAGAAAACCAGACTGTTCTTTCTATTGAAGACTTAACAATAGCAGTTCCAAAGGCTGGTCCAGTTATTAGGCAACTTGGAGGATCTGTAGAAGATTTAGCATTCTTTATGACTGCAATGAAGGAAGGTGGAATTAACGCATCAGAAGGTGCTAACGCACTTAAGTCTGGTCTTGCTTCTATGATTAACCCTTCTAAGAAGGCTAGCGAATTTCTTGCTGAACTTGGAATTAACATTACAGGAATTGTTAACGCAAATGCTGGAGACTTAAAGGGAACTGTTATAGGATTTGCTAGAGCCTTAGATACACTAGATCCACTTAACCGTGCCCGTGCAATTGAGCAAATGTTTGGTAAGTTCCAGTTTGCACGTCTTTCAACACTGTTCCAAAATATAACAAAAGATGGAAGTCAGGCTTCTAGAGCACTTGGACTTGCTGGGGCATCAGTTGAAGAGTTAGCAATCTTGTCTGAACGAGAACTTGGCAAGGTTGAAGATATGACTGGTGCTAAATTTAAGAAGTCTATGGAAAATCTTAAACTTCAGTTAATACCAATAGGTAAGGCATTTTTGCAGGCAGTAACTCCTATAGTTAATTTTGTTGGAAGAATTCTAGAAAAGTTTAATACTTTAAGTGATGGAACTAAAAAAGTTGTAACAGTTATCATTGGAGTTATTGGCGGTCTTGCACCAGTTGCGTTGATGACTTTTGGTGTTCTGATGAACGCAGTTGCAAACGGAATTAAACTGTTTGCAAAACTTCGTGGAGGAATTGCTCAACTTAATGGATCTAACAATGTCCTTGGTGGTGGTTTTGAATATTTAACTAACGAGCAAATTGAAAACGTTGCACAGGCTAATGCATTACACACATCTCATAGTCAACTAATTTCTACATTTAATGTTGAAGCAGCATCAGTTCAAGCATTGGCAGCAGCATATCAAACAGCAGCATCTCAGGCAAGAGCCCTTGCTCAATCATCTCCAGGATTATTTAACACGGTACCAGGACCTGCAGGAGCAGTGGCAGGATTACCTCCTACAAAGTTTGCAACAGGTGGAGTTGTTCCAGGTAAAGGAAATAAAGATACCGTACCAGCAATGCTTACTCCAGGAGAAGTTGTTCTATCAAAAGATATGGTTAAGAACAATCCAGAACTAATTGCTGGAATTATGAATGGTACTGTCAAAAAGTATGCACAGTCAACAAACATAGAGGGTGGTGGATTTTCTGCAGAGGGCCTAGCAGAACGAGCAGAGACCATGAAGGCTCTATACTTGGGTACAGGAAGCGACGGCTTTGATCAAAGAGTCAGGGGACTTATAGAAGGTTCAATATCTACTGGAAAAGCAGGAGTTAAAAGAATAATTGAGTTTGCTAGAGCATCTGGCGAGGAAATTGTAGAGTCACAAACAGAGGCTATGAATCGTTGGCGAAGTGCAATGCTGGATGAAGCAGATGCAGCACTTGCTGCTGTGCCAGATAGGAATGCTGGCAAGGATCCAATAAAAGAGTTCTTAAAGAGTAGAGCGCTTGGTTCATCAAATGCTTTTGACACACTAGACACACATGGAAATCAAAATGATGCTCCAACTTTTGCACACACAGAAACATCAAACGTAGAACCTTATGAAGAAGCCTTAGATATGGCTAAACAAAGCAAAACAGTTTCTAAGAGAATGAGGTTAATACAAGGTGGAGCAGACTGGGCAAATAATCTTCCAGATAGTGACCCAAGAAAACCAACGACCCCGATTACGCCAGAATTTAGACCAGTCAGTGCTGCAGGTTTTGAGGGCATTAAGCAAACAACAAACACAGATCTAAATTATGATAGAGCAAACGTTGCTAAGTTTGTTGAGGAATTTAGTAATTTAGACCCAATTACAAAATGGTCAACAAGCCTTGAGAATGCTGGCTATGATGTCGATGCTAATGCTGAAAAGGTAAGAGCGCTAGATGCAGTTTATGAAGAGCATTTAAGACGTTTTGCTGCAAAGAATAAGACTGGTGTTATGGGTGACTCAGACTTGATGCAAATTAGAGAAGATGCACTTAATGATCCTAGAGTAGATCCAACTATTGCAGCAGCAGCAAGAAGATCTTCTAACAATGTTTCAGGAATAAGAATGAGTGGTGTTGATAAAGATCAAGAAAAAATGATCATGGATGCATACGCAAATGGAGAAATTCCTTTACCAGAGGATATAACTTCTGTACCTAAAAATTTATTTCCAAAACCAGGTTCAGCAATTGGCGGAGAAGCGGGAAGAAAGAAAAGGCTTGGAGTATTTGATCAAGCAGAAGAAGATCGATTAGCCCCTCTTGTTGAGGTTACTCCAGAAGCAGAAGCAGATGCTGAAGCAGAAGGTGAGAAGATTGGCAAAGCAGCGACAAGAGGTGTAAAGAAGGGTGCAAAAACACAGTCGCCTTCTACAGATGGAATTGAAGTTGGTAAGGATATTGCAGAAGGAGTTGTTATTGGTTTGCAAGAAGGAGAAGCATCTGTTGCTTCTCAGGGTGCACAACTTGGTTCTTCTGCTGTACCCAAAAAACCAAGATCCGCAGCAGAAACACAAGCAAGAGTTGATAAGATGGATCTTGACAACAAGGCTTTCTACGATGACCTTGATACTCCAGAATTTCGTGATGAAAGACAAGTTCTTAAGTCTTTAGATAGACAAAGAAGAAAGCGTGGCGCTACTGGAACCGTAGGCGGTGGTCCAGCAACACCACCAGTCCCAGGACCATCTTCTTTAACTGTTGCCTCAACAGCAAGAACCGAAGCAGCAGCAGCAGATTTAGCGGTAAATACAGAGCAGGCTGCAACAGCCCAGGCACAGGTTGTTCAGCAGATTCACGATGAAAGTAAATCAAGAGTTACCATTAAGGGTAACACTATTAATATTGGCAAGGCTCGTGAAGATGCAGATAGACTAAGTAAGGAAGCATCTGATGCAGAAGCAGCAGCAGCCAAGATTAGAACTGAGGCAGCAAAGTGGGAAGAGATCGCAGCCCGTGAAAAAGGCAAGAATATGCAGACTGCTGAGAATGCTAAAGCCCTTAAAAAGCAGGCTGATGAAGCAGAAATCAGAGCAGCAGAAGCAAGAATAAAAGCAGCCGAAGCAGAAATTATAGCAGCCGAACTTGAAAACGGTGATGGTGCTGTAGAACAGATAATTCAAGATCCAGTAAAAACTCCAGCAAAGGTTAAAAAAGCAGAGGAGATCATGTCTAACGGAACCGTTGAAGCGGGAGATGGCATGAGACGAATTGTTGAGGGTACAGATGATACAGCAGACTCAACCCTACTAGTTGCAGACCAAACAGATGAGGTTGCAGAGGTAACTGGAGATATCATTCCAGCACAGACAGAAAACCTAGACAATGTGATAACAACAGCATCACTAAATGATGCAATTGTAAAAACTACTGGAGATATTCACGGATCAACAATAGACACAGCAATGTCTCAAGAAGAAATAGTTGCACTACAAGAACAAGAACAGGTTTTAAGAGAGCAATTAAATGCAAATCTTAGACGACAAAGTGATGCTGTTTTATCAGGTAGTGACCTTAGCCCAACAGGTAAAAAGAGACTAACCGAGCAGCAAGCACTAGACGAAGCATTTGGAAGAGATCCAGGTAAAAATGGACCAGACGACGCAGGTCAGAAGGGATATACAAGAAATAAAAAGGGAGAAATCTTATTTGATCCAGAAACTGGTCAGCCAACAACTATGGATGAAAAACAAATAACCAAAAAGAAACGTGGTATGCGTAAGGAAAAGGTTGGAAAGTTTTCTGGTAAAGCAGCAGGAGCATTAGGAACAGCAACAATGGTTGCTGGTATGGTTGGTGCACCACCACAAGTTACAGCAGCATTAGGAACTGCAGCAACAGTTGCACAGTTTGCTCCAATGCTTGCTGGAATGGGTCCAGTAGGTCTAGCAATTACTGCAATCGCAGCAGTTGGTGTGGGTCTGATGGTATTGAATAAGAGACTTCAAGCGTCCTATGATGCTCAAGCAAAGTTTGTTCGTGAAACATCTGCATCAACAAAGAAGATGGCAGAAATCGGAGCAATCACTGGTAAAGTTGGTGCTTCTGAAATTATGGCTAAAAAGAGGGCAACTGGAACCACAAGAGATTATATTGTTAGAGAAAGAGCGGGATCCTCATTTGGAGACACCTTTATGCAATCTGATACTGGTAAAGCAATGTCAAAAACTCTTCAGGCAAATATTACAAAGTCTGGAGCAAAAGAAGCAGCAGAAACATTTGCAACAGAGATCGCAGCATATGTTCAAGATGGAGTTTTAACTGCAGAGCAGGCTCAGGACATTGCATATCAAATTGGTGTTAACTTTAAAGATACATCTCTTGGAATTAAAGTTGATGCAAATCTTTCAGCATTGATCGGACCAAATGGAGAAGATCTTGCAAAAGATCCTATGGTTATTGGAATGAGGCTTGTCCAGTCTGCAGAAAGAGGCTCTTTAAATTCAGTTAAAAGTATTGATGAAGCAAAAAGCCATGGTCTATCTGGAGCAGTAGAAGCAGCAGACCTTGGTGCAAGAGAGGCTGTTGCTATGCAGATGGCTCAGATGCAAGCAGACGCAGTTGCCAGAAGGTACGATGATGAAATCAGAGCATTAGAAGCACAAGTTGCACAAACTAAAAATAAACAAGAACAGATAAAACTTGAAGATAAACTAACTGCTCTAAAAGAAAAAGCATATGATGCAGAATCTCAGATGAACAACATGGTTGCTAATCAAACAGATATGGCAATGCAAAGATTTACTGAAGAAATTCAGCACCAGAGTGTCGTTTGGGATGCTGTAACACTTGGACTGTATAAACTTTGGGGAGCAGGAAACCAAAGAGAGGCAGCATATACTCAAGCGCTCAACGGAGCGATAACTGATAAATATGCAAATACAGAACAAGCAACACAAGCAGCAACAGTTTCGGACAGACTTGCAAAGTATGCTGATGGTAAGACCTTGGGGTTTGGAACAAATAATTATGAAGACGCAGGTTTTACAGGTGGTGGCAAAGAGGCTCAGCAGTTTGAAGTAAAAATGAAACTGTTGATGGCAAATGGAACGCTTACTCCAAACCAAACAACAGCGATGCTTGATTTATTTGAAGGTAACCTCCCAAGACTTGAAACAGTATTAGATATTGGAACAAGAATGCACGGAGCATCTGCAACAGCAGAAATTATAATGCTATTGACAAACTTCCAAGATAAAGAGTATGCACAAAAAATAGCCTTAGAAGTAACTACACAAGACAATGAGTCATTTAAAAAGTTGTCAGATATTTTTGGACTTGCAGCCCAACTTGATGGTAAAGAAATTAACATGGAAGTTGTTGTTACAGAAGTTGGTGGTGTTGCTGGATTAGAATACTATATTGAAAGACTTGACGAACTTGAAACAAAAATAAAGGGCCTTAAAGGTAAGCCTATAACACAAGAAGATGTTGCTCAATTTACAAAAGATACAAATGTAAAGGTAGACGACGGTTTCCTTGACTATGTAAATACAGAGTTTAAGGGTGATGGAAAGAAGCAGGCAGATGCAATAAGAGCCTATACACTTGTATACAAGCAAATTATGTCAATGGACTATGCAAGTGAAGAAGCAAGAGACTACTTTAGATCACAAGCAGGTCAGATGGCAGTTGATAAATTAAATGAACTTAGAAAAGCAGGGACTGCCCCAGCAGATATTGAGACATATATAAAGCAACAAACAGAGATTGAAATTGATGCTTTGATTACAAAGGTAAAAGTCGATCCAGCAGCAGTTGCGGGAACTAAAACTGAAACCTACCTAGGAACTAAACCAGTAGTTGATAGCAAGACTGGCCCTAACGGTAATAAAGATGGAGGAACAAAGAAAGAAGATCCTCTAGCATTCTTAGATTCTCTTGCTATGCGTATTAAGATGGTCAGAGATCAAGCATTCAATGCAAAGAAGCCAATTGAGTCAATGCTTGCAGCATTTAATAGCCCTGCTGCAAAGAAGAATGTTGCCAACATGTTTAAACTGTTTGACGGGTTACAACAAAAACTTATTGCTCTAAAGGTTCCAGAAGAATTTAGAGACTATATTGCAGGACTAGATGCCCAGCAACTTGAGGATTTAAAAAAGGCTGACCTTGACAAAAAGAAAAAGGGACAGCAAGGAATATTCCTTTATGGTGAAAAGAAAGACAAAGATGGAAAAACTGTAAAGGATAAAAAGGGTAATGTTGTTTATGATACTTCAAGAATTGTTGGAATATCAAAAGAAGGTAAGGCTATTATGGCAGCCTACAACGAAGCCCCACTTGACAAATTTAATATTGCACAGCGCAAGGTAGTAACTGACACTGACATGCAGTTTAAGGCTTTTAATAAATTAAAGGCAGCAGGAATAGATACAGGAGTTGCTCTAGAAACTGTCTCAGACTCAATTCTTGCAGCATCCATTGCTTCAAGTGCTCTACAGGGAACTGACTTAAAAATATTCATTGATGATTTAAAGAAATCTGCATCTGCAGCAGAAAAGGCTGCTGTAATGGCAGACTTGCTAAAAAAGAATGCAGACTTTAAATTTAAAAAAGATACCTTCCCCAAACTGGCTTCTTCACTAAAGATTGCAGGTCTTTCTGCTGAAAACATTGCAACAGTTCTTCAAGATCCAGCACTAGCAAAGCAGTTAATGGCAGACCTAGAAGATGGAAAGATAGACTCTAAGGCAATTGCTGATTACTTAAATAGTATAAAAGAAGAAAAAATTGTTGAGATTCGTGGTAAGTTTAATGCTGGAGATTTCGCTGCAGCAGCAGCACCAGGCATGGAACTTGTTAACAAGATGTTTGCAACGCAGGAAGCATTAATTAGAACTGGTATTGATGGTAGATCTCAAGCCATGGTTGCAAGACTCAAAGACCTAAAAGAAGTTAATGAAAACTTACAACTAGATATACAGAAAATAACCTTTAATCAAATACGGCCAATAGAAAAGGCTATTGAAACTGCAACTAGAAATCTTGAGATTCAGGTTACTCGTAGGATTGAGGTCTTTCAAGAAGAAATAAGCGACCTACAAAGAGTTATTGAAATTGCTTTTGAAAGACCTATTGCTGCGATAAGTGCAGAAAATACAATCATGTCTAATGACATGGAAATAATGAACCACGCTGCAGAAGAAATAAATAAAAGATATGACGAGCAAGCAGAAGCACTATCTAAGGTTTCAGAGATTAAGTCTAGACTTGTGGAGCAAGAGCAGGAGCAACTTGATCTAGCAGATGCTTTATCTAAGGGAGACATCGGTGCAGCAGCACGTGCAATTCAGTCCATAAGAGCAGCACAAGCAGCACGTAATGCAGAAAATGCTTCAAAGGCTTTAGAACTGTCTCGTAAAAACAAGATAGATAATTTGCGAGGCCGTGATTCAGGTCTAACTAAGAGTGAGATAACTGAAAGACAATATCAGAATGCTCAGGCAGTGTACGATCTAGAAAACAGAGTAACAACAGAAGTCAACGGAAAGTTAATGACAAGACTTCAAATACTGGATGACATTAAAAACAAGAGCGATGAAATTTATAAACTTGAAGAAGATCGTGAGGCAAGACAACTTGCTATCCGTGCACTTGAAGATAAAATTTACGATATAAATGAAAAACAAATTAAGCCAAAGCAAGATATAGTTGACGCCAATGCTCTTCAGATTGCCATAGATGAAGATGCAATGCAAAACCTTGTAGACAGCATCACAGTACTTGGAAAAACAAAAGATGTTTGGGATGGAATTTCAGCCAAGATTGAAGCCTCATCTCTTGCTGGACAGGATTTTGACGGACTTATGGGAACCATGCTTGCATCTGTTGATGAAATTGACAAGGGCTGGAAGAGTATAGAGAATACACTTAGCAAGTATTCTTCTGCAACTGCAGCAGGCCCAGGTACTGACATGGACACAATAAGACAAGAGTTTAAGACTTCAGCAGCAGCATTAGATGCAGAAGCAAAGGTAAAAGCAGATGCTGCAGAAGCAGCATTCAAAGCAGCAGAGGCTCAGTATAAGATCAATAAAGACCTGTACGAACTAGAACTAAAAGCAATTCAAGCAGCAAAAGATGCAAAGTCTTGGTGGCTTGCAGATATGCTTCAAAATGGATTTAATCAAAAGTGGAAAGATGGAGCACCAGTTGCCCCAGAGCGCACAAGCACAGCAGCCGATAATCCAAATGTAGACTACAACGACCCTACAAAAAATGCTGCAAATGATATTTATAAAACTGGATTGTTTGATGGTAAAACAACAAGTAACGCTGGAGGGAAATCTAGTACTACGGGTACAGGGGGGACTACAGGTGGTGGAACCACTGGTGGTGGAACAACTGGTGGAACAACTGACCCAGTTCCAAGTCCTGGACAAACGACTCCTCCAGTAGTCAATAACCCACCAGGAGGGGTAAAGAAAAATACTAATGCTGATACTGCTGCAGGTACGGCGATGACCCGAGAAGAAGGCGCAATTTTGCAAATGGCAACACCAAAACGATTGCAGCAACTAAAAGATATAGCAATCAACAGACCAAAGTTTGCTCTTAGTAACATGAAGATAAAGTATGGAACTAATACTAAAGATAGTGATACATACAAAGAGTTAAAAGGAGAAAAAAGAACATCCTTTGACACAGACTACGCAGCGTATGAGGCTCTTAAAAAAGAGGCTGATAAATGGACAACTACCGATGGCGGATATACAACTAGTTATGCTGATTCATCTTCAGCAGGTATGGCCGAAGAAGCAAGATTGCTAAAACTTTTACCAGACTGGGTGCAAAAAGCCGTAGCATTAATAGACAAACGAGATGATCTTTTAAAAACAGACTATTCACAATTTAGACAAGTAAGAGACAAATACTACGATGCAAAAGACGAAATGGGTATTGGAGCCAATTGGTCATTTAAAGACATTGAAGCATACAAACCGTTTATGGATAAGTATGGAAGTTTATACAAAGAGTATAGAGCAATTCATTCAAAATTACAGGACACAAACAATGCTACTGACTTAGCCCGAAATAACTTACTCAAGGCTGGCTACAGTGAGGCAAACTTAGGCTGGGCCTTTAAGAGTGGAACGAGTTCTTACAGATTTACCGATCAAACCCCAAAGGGATTTATACCATCTTACGACTTTAAATATTATTCTAAAGGCGGGTCTGTCGCCTCTATGTTTGCACAAAGCGGTATAAGTCTAGGAACAGACACGGTTCCAGCCATGCTTACTCCTGGTGAGTTTGTCATGAGTAAGTTTGCTGTACAATCACACGGCACAGAAAAAATGAAGGCAATAAATAATGGCTCATCAGTAGGTGACGCAGTGTATAATTATAGTATTAGCGTAAATGTTAAGTCTGAGTCAAACCCAGATGAGATAGCAAGAACAGTCATTGCCCAGATAAAGAGCGTTGACGCCCAAAAGATGAGAGGAGTTAGAACCTAATGGCAACTAATGCATATATGGCAGGTCGTAAGAAATATCAAAGACCACAGGCACTTCTCTTTGCAGATAACCAGGGTATAAAGGTAGATGGTTTTCACATCCCTGAAGGAGACGAGATTGGGTCATTAGGAGCCTCTGTAGATGGATATGGAGAGTTTTTAATCCTTTCTGATAACAACAGGTCAGCCATAGACTTTAAACCTCTTAGAATTGAAAAAAAGGAAAGAATGATCAATGGTCGTATGAGGTCTTATCATACTGCAGATAAATTAACATTGACAGTGTCCTGGGATATGTTGCCATCAAGAGCCTTAGATACTTACGCTGGATTTGATGCTAATGGAAATCCAGATCTTTTAAAGACTGCCACAAGAACAAACCCACTAGAGTTTACTACAGATGGTGGAGCAGGCGGAGTAGAACTTCTTGACTGGTATCAAAATCATAGTGGATCATTTTGGGTATACATTGCTTACGATAAATATACAAACTTTAAAGATACATATGAAACTCTTCCAGATGAGAGATTTAATAATACAAACAAGTATAACGAAGTTATTGAAATGTTTTTCTCAGATTTTAGTTATTCAGTTCAAAAAAGAAGTGGGCTAAACTTTGACTTCTGGAATGTGTCCTTAACACTGGAAGAGGCATAATGTTTCAGGACAAGGATTTACTAAATCATATAGAGACAAGTTCATCTATTAAGACACAATCAGCAGTAATTGCTGAATGGAATATGAATATATATACAAATATTTTGGCAATTGGAAACTACAGATACCGCCCAACTGACCCTGAATCTATTTATAGAACTCTTCCGAATACCTTTATGCTAGAAAATAAAAATACCACAACTCCATTTTACTATGGTGCAACCGATGCAGACGTAGTAGTAGATGCAGGGTTTGATGAAGATGATACTCCATTTAAACTTATTCCAAAAAAAGATAAACTTAAACTACTATATTCTTTAGAGGATTGTTTAAAATCTTTTAGACCAAGATCTGGAATCAACAAAGCCGTTTTTCAAGAAGGAAAGTTTTTGCACAATCCCGATATAAATATGGCAAGAAAGCCCAGATACTACATGGCAGACAAAAATGATCCATTTAAATATTGGACATCTTTTAGAACTGAGGGCGGAGTAGAATATGGAACTTCTAACAAAACAATAAACGGAAGACATGTTATTGAGGATACTGCCCCCTTTGTTGTATATAAGGAAAATGTTCCAGCAAATAGGCTTATCGTAAAGATGCAAACCAATACTGGAGACATTGACTCTGGAAGATATACAAACAAGTCATTATCATTTCCTGACCCATACTTTGGTGAACTAAATCAGACTACTCCAAGTGTGTGGAAGGTTCAAGTATTAAAAAACAATAACTGGGTTGATGCCGTTTCTTTTACTGATCAGGATAAAAGAAAAGACGGAAGCCCTATAATTCAATCTGACGGATACGTAGAACTAGCATATGGGCTAGTCTTGCCAAAGATATATTCCGACGTATTTGTTTATCGTGGAGAACTTTCATCTGTATCTCTTAGACCTCCAGTAGGAACAAGAGAGGGAGACGCCTACCTCATTGTAGAAAACTCTGGTGATATTGGAGAGTATCATATCTGGTATAAGGATGAATGGAAAACATTTGTTCCAAATTATGGCTGGAAATTTGAAGAGCCAGTAGTTGATAGTTTTACAAACTTTGTTACTGAGTTAACAGACCCAACAAGTTATACTGTAAGAGGAGAAAAAAAATATAAAGAGTTTGAGTATATCTCTGGAATTAGAATTGTTGTAAATAGCATGAAAAAGTTTGACTGCTCGTTTGATCTAATTGAGTTTTCTCCAAGACTAACTGCTGACTTATCCGATAGAGTAACTTCTTTTTCTTTAAACAAGAGTGCTTCAGACTTAGGGGCAAGCGGAATGCCAGTAGGACAACTCCTTGCTTCTACTGGAAACATATCTTTTTTTGATTTTGATGATTCGTTTAATAAAAATAACACATTAAGTATTGTGGCTAACCAGAATATAAAAAATATTCAGATAAAGATCTATGAAATTTTAACAGATGCAATAGGTATAGACTACTATGTTCCAATAAAGACAATGTACTCTGACGGGTTTCCAAAAATAAATAATCAGTCAAAAACAGTTAGCCTAGATCTTAGAGATTTATATTTTTATTTTGAATCTCAGACAGCACCAGAAATATTATCAACTAATACCTCTGTTAGTGCTGCAGTATCTCTACTGTTAGACTCTATTGGTTTCTCTAACTATATATTTAAAAGAGTTGCGGGGGAGTCAGAAATGGTTATTCCGTATTTCTTTATTCCGCCAGACAAAAGTGTTGCTGAAATACTACAAGGATTGGCTTTATCAACTCAAACAGCAATGTTTTTTGATGAATACAATAATTTTGTAATGATGAGTAAAGACTTTATTATGCCAACCGTATCACAAAGGCCTACAGACTTAACTCTATATGGATCTTTAGATTCTGAACAGGTAGAAGTAATTAAAAACAAAAATACAAAGCCCAAACTGTCAAATATCATTGAACTAACCAGCCAGGATAACCAGGTATATAATGGTGGTCAAATATCTTATACCACTAGACATATAGAAAGAACTCTTGGAACAATCAAAGCAACAGGAATGCTAGAGCAGGAAAGGTTATATATTTACAAGCCAGTACCCCTATGGGAAGTGGCTGGACAAGAAAATATAAAGTCAGTAAACCAAGAAGTATCAACTTCCTCAACCTATGACCTTACCGCTATTCCGCTAAACTCTTATTTGTCTGCCGTTACACCGACTGTGTCCAATGGAAGAATAATCAACAATACAATTGACCTTGGAGAAGGAGTCTATACCCTGGGAAGATTTAACGGCTACTTATATGCCAACGGTGAAATTATAAAATTTGATGCACAACAGTATAATGTTTCTGGAACTGGAGATGTCTGGATAAACAGCAAACTTGAGTATGATTCATACTTTGCGTCTTTGCCGTTTAATGGAAAAATATACCCTACAGGACTTGTAAGGATTTACTCTGAGCCAAACTACGAAGAGATAGATGGCTTGTCTAAATTAAAAAATGGAGAAGTTGCTAAGCATGGACGAGCACAGTTTGGAACATCTATATCAGAACACAATGCTGGACTAAACGAACACTGGTCAAACAACGATAATGTTCGTGGAGTTGAGATGGAATCTAAGTACTTGTTCAAGTTTGATCAGACTCTTCCACCAACAACAAAAAATGTTGCTGCTGGAGTTAACAATACTTTTGCTACAAAGACAACCAGAAATGGAATTATTAAGAATTTTATTTCATCAAAGTATATCTCTGAGTCTAGTGTTAATAGAATGCTTTCAAGTCAGGCAGGAACTACCCAGTCCTCTGCACTTGTAATGAACGGTGGAGGGTTTAAAACAACAGACACTCCTGCAAACTTTTTATCTTATGTGTATAAACCTCTTTCAAATAAGTTTAAGCATTTTGGGACAAGACTTAGAGTTATTGGAAGAATTGAAGATAATGAAAAAAATGGACAAACACCAGTAGGCCCATCGGAACTGTACTCCGTTCAGGGAGAGACTGCAGACGAAAAAATTATTATTGCTGGAGGTGGTGGAGGCCTGGCCATCATGGTTGACCCAAAAACCAATGCAGGGTACTACTTTGAGATAATTGCTTTAGATGCAACCAAGATAAATGATTCTTCAAGGCAGAACGTTCATGATATTTTATTTTATAAGATAGAGGCAAAGACATCAACAATTGCAAATCCTTCAGCACCAGCAATTCCAGTTACCCTATATGAAGGTCTTGCTAATATAATTGTAGATGGTGGGGATTTTACTGGACAGTATAGAATGGCTGCAGAGCAAAATCCAAGCGTCTACGACTTGTCTGTAGAATATCAAGATATTGGATCAAGAAGAAAGTTCTTTTTATATTTAAACGACACCTTGCTCGCCACAGTTTTTGATGACTCCCCATTAAATGTATATAATAATATTGCGCTATTTGTTAGAGGGTCATCAAGGGTTATGTTTGAAAATGTTTATGCTTTGGCCAACAACTATTCTCAGAATACTTCTTTTCAGTTAGACACACCAATTTCAAATGCCTTTGGAAATTCAGGGATAAGCGCACAAGATTCTTTTAGAAAATATTCAATGAGTGGAGCAGTTCAGGCATCTTATTTGACTGGTATAAGTTCTGCCCAGCCACCAAAGTTTAGCATGTACTTCGATGAGTTTGGAACAATCATGCGTGAAGCAGCATCTTTTAATTTTAGGTATGACCTGGCCTATCCAGCACTATATGCAGAACTAGCACCAACTTTTAATAAGTTAAAAACATATGCTGTATCTGGATTTAGAGCAAGATCATACGGTGCAGAGTTTTTAATTTTTAACACAACAGATAAACTATTAAGCCTAGACTCAAACAGCCAAAGTTTTTTGAGGATTAATGGAATAGCATTCACTAGCCAGTCTGCAAATAACTTTAGCGTAGACGATTACTTTTCAAAAAATAGCAATTTCTCAGACCCCCAGTTTGATTCAACAGGTCTTGTAACTGCTGTAAACAAAGTTGCAAAAAATTATGAAGACATAAAGGCAAGCAGAATGCTTTACGGTAAAAAAGATTTTTCTTTAGACGTTCCATATGTTCAATCAGCAGATGCTGCAGAAAACTTAATGTCCTGGTTAGTTAAAAAAATAACAAAGCCAAGAAAATCTATAGGTCTAAAAATATTTGCAAACCCTATGATTCAGTTAGGCGATATTGTAGAAGTAGACTATACAGAAAAAAATATTAATAAGGCTGGGTCCTCTGATTCTAGGTTTGTGGTATACAATATAGAATATTCAAAATCAAAAGAGGGACCAGAAATGTCTGTATTTTTAAGTGAGGTCTTATAATGGCAGTTGATCCAACGGCAAACCAGCCTATAATTCCTTGGGTTTCAGATTTTGGAAGAAGCACTCAAACTAACTCAACAAAAGTTGCCTTGCCAAATGCAGTAGATGAGTTGAGCGATCCACTAGCCTATACTGCTATGTACGAACTTATATTTCAAGACATTGGTGGTCAAGAGTTAATTAATATATCTAGATCAGATGCTATAAATGGACAGAATATTATGTATAGCATTGTTAAAAATCTAAAGAACATAATGCTTGACTACAACTCTAATAATATAATTAAACTTGGTGGTACCTCAGATATGCTATTCAAGAATTTTTCAATAAGGCTTGAGGACAAATTGCCAAAATATGGCTATGGGACCAACGGAACAAACGTTTATCTTGAAGAATACACAGGGGACATTGTGATCAATCTTGTAAACATAGAAGATGAAGAGCAGATAGAGATAGAAATAATCAACCAAGGAGTTTACTATGATGATACAATTAAGAGTTAGGGGTAAAAATGATAACTAATACAGGTCAGTCAATTCTGGCAAAATATCTTGTGGGGCAGGCACCAGCCTATGCCTCATACATTGCAATTGGTTGTGGGGCCACACCAGTGCTACCCTCACATACCTTTTCAAATGCTGAGTTAGAAGTTCTAAAAGCAAAAGATTCTTTAGATTTTGAAATGTTTCGTATCCCAGTAACATCTAGAGGTTATGTTACTGAAGACGGAGTCTCTAAAATTGTATTTACTGGGGAACTCCCAACGCTAGAAAGATACGATATAACTGAAGTTGGTATTTGGTCTGCGGGATCAAACCCAACCGCAAACTTTAACGATAGCAGAACAATTTTTCTATTCAATAAAGATGAAGGCTGGCAGTATAATTCAACTGATGATGTAGAGTTTAGAGCAATTGAGACTAAACTAGATCTAGATGGTGACATCATAACAACAGATAAAGCATTTTTAACAAATGCAGATAACCCAACATTTTCAGCAGATGAAACTAGATTAGATAGGCATGAAGGTGCTAGGTTTTTAAATAGTATGATAGCCCTTAGAGGTGATCTTTCAGATATTTCTGTAGATCCTATAACTGGTAGGCTTAAGGTAAATAATACAAATCCAGACCACCTCATGCTAACAGGTGCAACCGTAGACTTTGATAAGTCATCTCCTAAAGATGAACTAAGGCTGGCTTTTTCAGTAATAAACAAAGATTCTAATAGAACCGTAGAGCCTTACGATGTAAAAATTCTTTTGGAGTTTGCAGAAGGCGATGCAAACGATAGTGGAGAGTATGCAAGGTTTGAAACAATAATTAGTAGTGAAGATGAAAATGGAGATCCAAATCCAGATGTTGATTTTGAAAATCAAAGGTACTTTATTTCTGTTGCAAAGTTTGAAGAAATTAATAAAAGTTCTGGATTTACCTGGAAGGTTGCAGATGTAGTAAAAGTCTATGTAACAATAACAGAAAAAGATCCTGTTACAGAGATTATTTCTACTTCAAATGAGTTTTATGTTTGTTTAGATGCTTTAAGATTAGAAAATATAACAAATCTAAATCCTATTTATGGACTAACTGGATACTCAGTTATAAAAAACTTAAAGTCAAGACCAATTACAAAGATTGCAAATAGTTCAAATCACATTGAATTTAGATTTGGCTTGGACGTTTTATAATGCCAGCCACAAACCCTAGGCCAGATCCAGTTCCTGATGCTGGAATTAAGAATGCTACAGTTTTAAAAGAAGATGTTCCCGCTTTTAGTTCAAACAATTTAGGATACTTCGTTAGATACAGAGTTATCTCTAGTGACAAAAATAGATCTTCGCACTGGTCTCCATACTACCTTTTGCTTAAAGGTATAATTCCAAAAGTGCCTTGTTCTGTTAGCGTTACAGGTACCTCTCTGAAGGTCATTAACATGGTTTGGCAGCACCCAAAAGTTTCAGACGATCCAGATGAAACTGAGATATCTATATTTAAAGAATATGATGTATATATAAAAACTAATCTAAGTAATGATACTTGGAGTCACATCGCTACAGTGCCCTCAACATCATTTACAACACTGGTTCCATCTGGAATATCTTCTTTTCAGGTTGCAGTTCAGGTACCTGTTTATCCTAAGACTTATTCGCCAGATGCAGCAATCTTTACTTTAGTAACTCCGTTAGTGGTATAATTATAGTATGGCAAAAATACCCTTACCTGAGCGTGGTCAACCACTAGATGTGACATATATTTATGAGTTAGCACAGGCAGTAAACGATTTATCAAAAGAGGTATCTCCAGCAACATACGACTATGTAACAATTCAGACAGCAGATAATGGACCACAAAATAGAAAAGCCACGGAGGTCAGAGTTATTGGAGCACTTATTAAAGTTGCAAGCAGTCAATCTGTTACTCCTGGAGAACAACTTAACTTCTCTCATTCTTTTGCAGGAGAGTTTAGATTCCCCCCAATTGTAACAGCAACTGCAATAAATGTAGGACAAACTTCTGCTGGTGCTAGTGTGTCTGTTATCTTGAATGACCCTACAACATCTGGGGTTAGTGGATTTGTTAAGTTTAATACATCTGGTACTGCTTCTCTTAATGTTAATTTAATTATCATTGGCATACCAAACTAATGCTAAAGTGTAAAAAATGCAAAGGTAGAATGTTTTTAGATAGACAGTACAGCACGGTTGGCCACCTTGAAACTTATTGTATTTCATGTGGATCAAGAAATTTTTATAACCAACCAGAAAATTCTGCGGAGGGATCATGGCTACTAAAAAAGGAAGTATTGAGAGCGAAGGCTACAATGTCCTCC
>Ga0209550_10002022_pt1 | contig 19602 bp, 15 predicted proteins | sample LauGreSuBDMM15SN_2_FD_187567 | JGI IMG/M metagenome (GOLD analysis project Ga0209550, IMG submission 187567) | Freshwater lake microbial communities from Lake Michigan, USA - Su13.BD.MM15.SN (SPAdes) (version 5) | ecosystem: Environmental > Aquatic > Freshwater > Lake | place: Lake Michigan... | reverse complement strand
GATCCTCTCGTCGCTCTCGACCTTCCAGCAGATGTGGATCTCGAAGCAGGAGTATGACGAGTCGGGCCCGTCCATCGTGCACCGCAAGTGCTTCTAAGCCGCCGTGCGCGCGACAGGCAGTCTGACAGTCTTCAGCGTGAGTTTGATTGGGGCCCTGGGATCTCGAGAAAGTGAGACTCGGGATATCTGAAGATCGACGACGGAGCTCTTTAAGACTAGTTCCCTAGCGGAGTTCGTGGAGAGACCCGCGCGGTTCTGGTTGTACGGCTTTCGAGGTTAAAATTCGTGAGACACATACTTTCAATGAGACAGAGAGGATACTTTCTTTGCGACGGCGCGGCATGGTTGCCGCACGTCGAGCTGCCGGATCTGGCATCGCTGCGAGTCGTGCGATCTCGGTAGTCGGATGCGAATTGCGATCGGCCTACACGCGGGGCACGCGTCCGCGGGGCACGAGTCGACGACCGGGGCATGCGACGGGGTCGGGGACGTCGACCTCGACGCACGAGCCACGAGGAGAGAAACACCCGCGGCCCGTCACGCGTCAGCGCGTGCGACGCGTTGTCGGAGAGTCGTTGAGCACAGCACACGGGCTCGGCTCGCATCGCCTCGGCACGATTCGACGGCACGATCTTCGGCGAAATCGCCTCGAACTGGTACACTGCGCGACCGTCGTCGTCCTCATCAATGCACCCTCGTGCGCCTGGCAAAAGCGCCGGGGCCAGGGTTGGTGTCATTCGGAGAGAAGTCGTACACGTGCGCGCTGGCGCATTGCATCTCGAGAAGGTTGTTGCCCGCGCCGAGCGGCCCGGTGTTTGAATCGCGCACGATGTTCATGAAGCCGTCCTCACCCCACTCGGAGCCCCACGAATTGCGAATGGTCCAGTACTTGTTGCCCTGCGCATCCGTGCCCCACCCGACAATGCTGACCACGTGGTTGATACGTGCGTCCATATCATTCGTGGGTTCCTGGAAGGTGCCAGTGATGCAATTCGTCCCCGGGTGCGCCGACGTCGTTAGGGGCGAGGTGGGCGGGTCGAGGCAGTTGATGCCATAGCCATGCTCCATCAGGTCGGTCGCCATGATGCCGCACCCGATCGGCCCGTGCTCGTAGATATCCTGCATGATGCTCTGCTCATTAGCCCTGATCTGGTACGGCGGGCTGGACCAGAGACGATTGTACGTGGCGATGGCCCAGCACCGCGCCTTCTCGTCGCAGCTGTAGCAGTCAGGGCGGGACTCCATGTGCGCGCTGGCATTGTAGCCAATGAAGTTCGCCGAGCACTTCATGTCCTGCGCAATGTACGAGCTGCAGTCGTCATGCGGGATGCCATACAACGAGGAGTACTCGTACACCATCGCATCGTCGCCGCCGTAGCAGGTGCCGCACGACACCCTCTCGTTGCCGCAGCTGAGAACGTGCTGCACCGAAAGCGCGATCGAGTGCACCGGCTCAGCAGGATTAGTCTTGTGTTGCAGCACATTCCAACGATCCGCGAGCACCGAGGTGGCCGAAAAGGCCCAGCACGACCCGCAGTACTTTGGAATGTGTTGATTGCGCTGCGGCGTGAGGAGGTCAAAGACCTGACCATTTGACGCCGGATACCTCCGCCACGAGAACGCTGCGGGCAGCGCTTGTTCACTGGAGTTCGCGCCAGCAAGCAGGGTCGTGGACATGGCGCTCCGCTCTCGCTCGCCCTGCGCCATCCTGGCCCAGAGCGTGGTAGTGCGCTTGAGCTCGCCTGCGTATCGCCTTCGCTGCTGCGTCCGCACGATGCCGTCGTTCGGTATCAGTTCCTGCGCCGGAATCAGTTCCTGCTGTAGACGCTGGCCGATCCCCATGGCCAGAAGGAAGATGTGCATCTGTGCAAATACCCTAATTTGGGACGGACCGACGCTGCAAAACAGCAAGGACAGAGTTTCGCCAAACCAACAGTTCGCCAGGTCGTAAAAACGACCGAGGCTGACCTTTCTTTCAACGCGAAACATGGAACGCATACCATACAATGCGTGGCGCCGCGGTCCAATCGCCTGTCAGGCGAGGTGGTTCTCTGTGTTGTGTTCATGTATGTCCGCCACGGTCCACACGCCAGTGTGAGCGCGGTATGCGTTCCACCTCGCGAGCGAGAAGATGCGAGTGTGAACATTTTGTGAAACCTCCCTTGTCCTTTCGACGGTCGGATCGCTTGATGAGACGAAGGCGCCACTTCGTACTGCTGCTCGCGGTCGTGTCGCTAACGGCGGCCGATGACCTCTCCGAAGAGCCACGCACCGCCTCCAGACCTGCGGTGGCGGCGGACCCGCTGTCCGCCATCCTAAACATGACCATGGTGGCGCATCAGGCCGGCGAAGCAGCTGTAGGCCTGTCGTGCGGCGCCATCAGCGCGTGGCTCATGCGCAAGGTCCAGGGCGCGGTGCTGACCCTGACTATCATGGGAAGTATCGCCACCGCTGCCGCTCTCCACGTCAAGTGGCTCAGCGTCGAGCAGGTACAAGTCATCGGCCTCACCATCTTGCGCTTCTTGTCAGGCAAGCTGCAGCAGGCGAGCAGGGCCGCAGACCTCGACGAGGACGGCGAGCTCACGGTCGAGGACAGCCGAATCTTTTACTCAAGAGTAGCGCCGCTCATACGCCGCCACGCAGCGCTCTCCACGGGCGTCGTGGGTGGCTTCGCCGTTGTGTACGGAGCCATGAGGTGAGACGTGACAGGTATGGACTGGGGAGCGGAGCGGAAGGCGAGGACCCTGAGGAGGCTCAGTCGCGTGCAGTGTGTAATTATAGTCTAGAAGGAGGCGTGCGTGTAATGCGCGTGTGTCTGCCATAGTGTCACTACACGAGGTCACGCTGTACAGTATACAACAAAAGTTATTGACTCGGGCGCATCGGCGCATCGGCTCCGACGACGGCTAGCTACTAGCACCGCCCCGGCCGGACGCGGCCGCCGACGGCGACGCCGTGGCTGCCCCGGTGCGGTGAGGCATCTGGCATGCGAGCCCGTGTTGCGAGCGCTGCGAGTTCCGACGCGGAGGAGCAGAGACACGCGACGTGCTGACTATTGTGTGTTGACTCCCCCCGACTCCGTCAGAGTGGGGCGCGGCCCAAGCGAAGCCGCGCGTTCAAACGTTCTCATATGTGGGTGCGACGTCGATTGAGCCGAGGCATGCGACGTTGCAGCTCGAGCAGCTCGGTGCGTTGCAACCGGGGACAACCCATGGTGCACCTCACCCGCCGCTCGAGCGGATGCCGCAGCTCGAGCAACCGACTGAGCCCTCGCAGCGGTGGTCGCCCGCGCGGATGCCGGGCCGACACAAGCACTGTGGCCTCCGCTGAAGCTGCGCGAGAGCAGCGTCTCGACGAGTTCCGCAGGCGAGGAGCTCTCCTTGGTGGTAGGGTAGATGCGAGCCGCCACACGAGCGAGTGCCTCCGCAAAGTCGAGCAAGTCCATCGTGCCGCCCTTGCCACAGACGCTTGTAAAGAGCAGATCGGCGTCCAAGCCCGCCAGCCCCGCGGCCACCGCCGAGGCCCGATGGCCCCCCGCAAGCCCAGTCGCCTTTAGAAATCGGCTCCAGGTCGCGGACCTCCAGCGCGGGCCTGAGCTCGATGTCTCACGCACGTCGGCCACTCGTACTGCTCCCCACGTAGCATCGAAGAGGTCGGCTGAAGGGGTGTGTTGCTCGAAGAGGTCACGCAGCCGCCCGAGCAGCTGCAAGTGGCGTGCCTCCGACGGGTCGGTCGCTATCTCGACGTAGCACGTGCCAAAGGCACCCCTCGTGAAGGCGGAGTGCTTCCGCACCGGCGAGGCGGACGGGCGCGGTGGCGGTGGCGGCAAGGATGCTGCAGGCGGTGGCAGTGGCGCTGGCATCGGCAGAGGCGCGGCATCGGCGGCATCAGGTTGGGTAGCGAGGGACTGCTGTGGAAGCTGTGGAACGGAGAAGCCTTCAAGGGAGGGCGCCGTGAGGGCAGCTGTGGAACACGACGTCTCCTCATCCGACAAGTGACGATCGTCGATAGATAATCGATGCAACGCGGCCACAATGCGCAGCGCATCACGTACCATCGGAACCTTGATCGTCTCATCCACCGCACTCGGAACCAGCACGCCAGCACTGCGCGCGCGCCGCGCCGTTCCAGGCGGCGCCGTGCCCGGGCGCGCCGTGCCTGGACGCGCCGTCATCGGCAGCGGCGGCGCGTATGCAGCGTGCGAGGAGGCTGCTGAAACGGCGGCTGAGCCGGACAGCTGCTGCACGAGAGCACTGCACCCGAGCTTTGAAGGCGCGAGCTGTGAAGGCGCGAGAGCACCGCACCCGAGCTGCGCGTCAATGCGGATTGAAGGATGGTCATTGATCTCAATGAGCCACGGATGACCGTCCGCGTCGAGGAGCACGTCGAACCCGAGGATCTGGAAGCATGGGTTCGACCAGCGGGCACGCGATGCGGCGAGCACCGGCTGAATCACGCCGAGGCTACGCCCTACAAGGCTCTCTAGCTGCTGCCAAACCTCCTCAGGATCGCTGATCTTGCCCACCCGCATGAGCGCGCGCAGCACGGACGAGACCGTGCGCTTCGAGCCATAGCCGCCATCCGGGTCCTCGCACACCTTGAACCCGTCGGCCTTGCGGTTCAACGAATAGTTCGTCAGGTGCATGTGGACGTTACTCACGTTGTCCGAACTCGGCGACTCGTAGGGGTCGACGGCGAAGCGAGCGAGCCCTTCACGACACAAGAAGAGCCTCATGGGCCGTGGGTCGTCGTCGTCATCTTGGATGTCGGCCACGAGCACGTAGAGCCGCAGGTCGAACTTGAGCCCCTCAAGGAGCATCGGTCGCGCAATGTACTCTTGCACGACGCGCTCCTGACCCGGAGCCCCAGGCTTGCACCGCTCTGGGTCGGCCGTAATCTTGATCCCTTCGCCCTGCGAGCCTGAGTCGGGCTTGACGATGTAATAGGGCCGGACCTGCCGCGCGCTGGGATCCTGCTGAGCCAGCGCGCTGCGGCGCTCAACGTGCTCGCGCAGGGCGTCCTTCTGGTGTGGCAGTGAAAACTGCACCGGAAGGTACCGGCCATCGTTGAGCGGCGCGGTAGGCGGAAGAAGTCGCCGCAAACGAGCCAGGAGGGTGGCAAAGACGGCTTTTCGACAGCAATCAGCCATCGCTGGGAATCGATTGAGTAGCTGGCCAGGCACAAGCGTTGCGTGCTGGTCGACCTCGGCGTCGTTCAACCAAACATCCCATACAATGTCCGCAGACGCTGGTTGCTTCGTCTCCACCCAGCCGAGCGGCTTGAAGGCCAGCCGCAACCCTGCCTCCTCGCCACGGGCGAACACACGCCGTGCCAAATAGATATGCGTCGAGCCGCCGGAGGACGCTCCTCGGCGTCGGTTCGACATCTCGATGGGCGCCTGCAGATGCTGGGGCAAAAACGTGGTCAACAGTTTGAAAGCCGAAAGCGCCCCCCCCCGCATCGCTGTGAACGTAAACATCACGACAGACGCGACAACCGGTGCTACGGCACTGTTACTCGCTGTGTCTTGGTGTCCATTTGCTGTGAAATTCATCGATCCCTACCTTTGGGGAACCCCGGACTGATTCGCCTGACACATGTTGCATCTGAAGTCCCCGATTGACTCCAAATGGACCCATTGCGCTCTGCCCTCTGGGCGTCTGGCCTTCCTTTAGAGGCCTCCCAACCGGGCGGTCTTTCATCACGAGGAGGACGAATCAGCTCGGGCGCGCCGCCGCGCGCGGCTACGTAGTCATCAAGCTCATCATCGTCGCGCCGCCGCGGCTACGTAGTCATCAAGCTCATCATCGTGGCCGTCGAGGTCGTCGGCCCACTCCGCGTCCGATCGAAGAAATTGACTGCGTTCGGCCGGCTGCCCCTCTGCCTCCTGCTCGGCCTCGAGCGCCAGGGCTGCCCGCTCGTCCTCCTCGGCCGCCTCTACCCAGCTGATGCTACGCTGCGGCTTGGGCGTTGTCGTGGGCGTTGTCGTAGGCGTCGTCGAGGGCACCGGCGCCTCCGCGGGCGTCGTCGTGGGCGGCTTGGCGGGCGCGGCCATGGACGTCGTCGTGGGCGCGGCCGTGGGGGGCTTATCAGGTCTCGTCGCGGCTGTGGGTAGACTTGAGGGCAGACTCGATGCAGCCGGCTGCGGCACGCCCTCCGCCTCCGCCTTGACCTGAAGCGGCGGCGCGGCGGCCGTGGGCTGAGGCGGCGGCCTCTCAAGGATCCAAGCCTCGCGCCGATTCCTCGCCTCTTGCACCACACTCCTGCTCGCCGTCGTACCAGGCACCTTCCCAAATCGGTCGAGCTCCGTGTCGAGCGCCTCGAGCGAGCCGCTCTTCATCGCCTGGCGCAGCGCGGCGTCGCCCGCATCGAGGTCCGCGAGCAGCTTGGTTGCGGCGTCGATCGTTGAGTTCGAGTGCAGCGAGCCTGTCTCGTGTACCACCGACGTCAGAGGTTCTTGCATCTGATCGAGTGCTGAGCGCACGCCGGCGGGCCCGTCCGCCTCGCCCTCGCGACGCGCCTGCTCGAAGACAAACGCATCCTCACGGCGCACCATCTCCATCATCACGGCCGGATGCTGCCGGATCTTCTTGATCACGTTGGCGACGTTCGGCCAGCATCGCGAGAAGAGCTTCGAGAACAGCAGCTCAACATGGAACGAGTCCTCCTGCGCCGCCGCGCTGCCGCTGCCGCCGCCGCCGCCACGCCCGCTGCCGCCGCGCTCCGCGCCGAAGGCCATGCGCGGCAGCTTGGCGACGAGGTAGACCTCAAACGCCCCAAAGCGGAGGGGCGGCGCGCTCAAGGTGCTGCAGTTGGACGCCACGAACCCTTCGGCCGCCCGGAAATCGTCGAATGCGGGATTGAGGTACGCTGCCATCGCCGCCGCCGCCGCCGCGTCGCCGCCGCTGGCACCTCCACTGGAGCCCGAGCTGCCCGCATTCGAGGGAGGCGCCTTGAACGCGTCCGACGGGAGCTCCACCGTGATCGCTGTGAACGCGGCAAGCTCGGGACGGCGCTTCGAGAAGAGATGCTCTCCCAGCTCAGCAGCGAGGGCGGAGGCGAATTGGCGATACTTGTCCTCGACCTGGTGCAGGGTCTGCGTTTTCACGGGGCGCATCTCGACGAGCAGCACCAGCTCTTTCTCCTGCGAGCGCGCGTACTCGATCAGCTCGCGCCGCATGTGGTCGGGCAGCAGCTTCGACGTCGCGCCATCGGGCAGCTTGCGACTCGTCAGCTGCGGCGCCGACCGGTGGTGTGCCGAGCCCTTGTCCATCTTGCTCAGATTGGGCGCCGAGCGCCACGCCGCCGCAAGCGGCGACGGCGGCCTCTTGTTCTGCGCCCGTTGCTGATTTTTGAGGTGCGCCGTCGAGCCCATGCTGGCCAACAGTGCTACTGGGGGGTGCGTCGCATGCACCCGGATGGGCGGCTTCCTGGGCGCCTCGCGATACGGCGTCCTGAGACGGGTGATGATGGCGTCGATCGATGCGAGATTTGGCACCGTCTTACAGTTGGGCTGGTTTTGCAGCGGCGACGTCCACGAAGGCAACGGCGTCATCATATGCCATGCACCGATGAACGTGCGAGCGGCCTGCCCGTCGCCCATGGCGATGTTGGAGCCGGGCGGCACCCACTTTTTTCGAATGCGCGGCACTGAGACGCCTTTCCCCCAGTCCTGCCCCTGAGACGCCTTTTGTATCAGCGCCGCCTCGATGAAGCGCCTCTCCTCTTCAGAGGTCCTCTGCATTTTTGCCTTCCGCCGTGAGAATTGAAACTGTTTTTTTGCCGAGCCCTGGACCAGTCGAGTCGAGACAAGTCAAGTCAAGTCAAGTCAAGGACCAAGAATTTCAATATGACACCGCGGCAAGACGCGCAACCACCGGTCCCATGGAGACACACCGTGGAAGGCGCAGACAGAGGCACAAAACACAAAAACCCAGAGACATCACAAGTACGGGGTGAGTGAGTGCCTGAGTGAGGGCTTATAGAAGGCAAGAGGTGCAGCTCGGCTGACGCGTGGTTGAAGCAAGGCCTTCCAGTTCTCTGTACCGTACCGACCAAGTTTATTGTGGTGTTTTCACACCATGCCTTCCCCGACGCAAGGTGCGACGGCCGTCGCGCCGAGCGGGTATCGTCTGGAGAAGGTGACGTTGCAGTTCCTTGACCGTGCATATGCAATCGAGATCTCATCTTATCCCGAAGACGAGGCAGCGACGAGAGAGAAGTTGGATCTGCGGATACGCAAGGCTCCAGAATTTTTCTACGGAGCCTTTCGTGTCGGAAGCAGCGAGGCAGATTCACTCGTCGGATTTGTGTGCGGCACGCTGGTCTCATCCGAGACGCTCACCGAAGAAGCCATGGCAAAACACGACCCGGACGGCACCACCTTGTGCATCCACTCAATCGTGGTTGAGGAGTCGCTCAGACGGCGCGGGTTGGCGACGTGGATGCTCCAAGAGTACCTACAGCGCGTGGCTTCGGAGACCAAGACGGAACGCGTGCTACTGATCTGCAAGGAGAACCTGGTTGGGTTCTACGAGTCGTGCGGATTTGGGTTGATCGGCCCGTCGGCGGTGGTGCACGGTCAAACCCCGTGGGTCGATATGGGCCTTGCCATCAAGAAGGAGATATGACCCCTCGAATGAGGGTTCAAAAGTGTAATCCCCAACTCGCAACACAACTCGCAACACAACTCGCAATATGCGAGTTATATGTTGACGACACACCTCGCTTTTTCGACACGGTTGGGCGTGCAATAACTGTGTGGTGGCCTTTTTCGTATTCGTTCAACACACTGTGCGAAGTGTATTTTTGGGTGGGTGCCTGCACCTCGCTTTACGCTGGCGTGATTTTTGTCACCACAAACCCGTTTTCGACCGCTCGTTTTTCGACGTGCGAGTCGCGCCAGATGCCATTTGCGTGGAAACGTTTGACAACCTGGTTTGGTTACGCGTTCTCAGCCTCCATCGGGTGTAAAGCGTGTGCGAACTTGGTGGTGTTTGTGTGAGTCCTGTATTGCTTTCACGGTGATACCGTTTATGAGATGTGTGTTAACAAGATGATTTCGTCGGTCTTCACTGTGTCCTGTTTCACTGTTAACAAGAAAGCCCATTTCGTCACGTAAATTCGCGCGTTTTGGGGCACAGGGTGCTTTTGCGCCAGGGCCGAGGCATGCTCTCCCCGCTTCGATCCCTTGGACGCAAAGCGATCATCGACTCGGGAGTAAAATCTGGGACCTCTCCCGCCAAAGCAGAGGTCTCAGAGAAGGGCCCCGTCGCGAAAAAATCGGAGCTCTGGTCTGCGGTCGGCTGGTCGACGCTTGCTTTCTTAGGCTTCGGTGTTCAGAACTTCATCATCGGCTACACCAACGAGCTCCCGGGTGAAGACTTCAAACGAACCATCGGCTTCTTGTGGTTCGGTACCGGCCTGTGCGGCCTGGCGACCTACGCGAGCAACATGCAGCTAGGAGTCTTCTACACTGATGCTGCTGCTCGATCGGCAACAACTTCACTCAGCAGATCCTTGCTGTTCGACGAAGCTTCGACGCCGACCAAACTTTCATGGTTTCCAAAGCTCGTGACGCTCGGCGGTGGTGTGGCCGCTGGCTGTGCACAATTGTTCATGAAGGCCAGTTTTTCCGAGGACCCCGCGGCGCAAGGCCCTCTCTGCTCGGTCGTGTGCGCCGACGTCATCCTCGTCTCCGTCTTGTGCCACTTTGTCTACGACGAGCGCCTCACCCTTGGGCAGTGGCTCTCGGTCCTCCTCGTCTTCGGTGGCCTCGTCATCATGGCGGGTCTCTTTGACCCAACGAGCGTCGAGCCGGGCGTCCAGTCGGGCGTCAGCCTCATGGGCATCGCGTACGCCATTCTCGCCATGCTGTGCTTCGGCGGCTCGATCTTCTCGGCGCGAGTCGTGGATTCGTCTGGCATGGCCGGCGTGAGCGCCTCTCAGGCGCGCTGCCTCGTCCTGGGTGCAGCCTCGACGCCGCTGCTGCTCGCCGCGCACTGGGAAGGGCGCAGCATGCCGGTAAGCATGCCTGGCCTCTGGTTGCCGCTCCTGTGCGGCTTGCTGCAGGCGGGCAGCGTGTTCGCGGTCAGCCAGGCGCTCGCCTCCGGCCCATACACGAGCATCTCGATTGCGATCTTTGGGTCGAACTCGCTGGTGGTACTCGGGCTTGCGGCACTAATCTCCGGCCAGATTCCATCGATCAGTGCGTCCATCGGCATGGCGCTCACAGCCCTGGGCTGCGTCACCGTCGCGCTCACAGCGGAGCAACCCCCTGCCCAGTGAGTCGATCGACGGCGCTGGGAGCACACATAGCTCTGAGCGCCTGAGGGTGCGGGCGCGTGTGGGCTTGCGGAGGCGAGCGCCGTGGCGAGAGTTGCACGACCGGCCGACGTACTGTACACACACAGCTGAATCAGCGATTTCGCGTTTCCGTCGAAGCGTGCTCGCCTTTGTAGGCGGGCGTTTCACTCACAACAACTCAAAGACAGTTTGGCCTCCCGCCTTTAATCGGTCGTTTCTCCGCTAAACACCACAGTGTTACACACTCAGTATCTCAGTTCAAAACCAGGTGGTGGGGATAGTGTGTGAATCCAGACAGAATAACCTCTTGTTACTAGTAATGGTTGTTTCTCCACTCTCCCCCCGTTTTTATACTAGGCCTCATTGTTTGGCTGTGAATGAACGTTTTGAGGTCCTGTACTAGTACCGGATACGGGTTGGTGTCAACTGTCGCACTCGCGCTTCAGTGCACGCGGCTTCGCAGGACTCTGCAGCGCGTGGTCGACGGATCCATGGGCAAAGCCAACCCCAAGCTCGTGGCGCTGTTTAAATTCATCAGGTGGGTGAACGATCCGTGGCTCATCGCGTGCATCACCTCTATCGGCGTCCCCCTACAGTTGTATGGCTCGCCACTGCTCAAGACGGCGGTCGCCACGCTAGCGATCGCCATCGCTATTCACTTCTACGTAAACACCAACCGCAAGACTTTATACGTCCAGGGCGACAAGCCCACGGGCTGGCTCGGCGCGGGTGATTCGCTGCTGCTCGTCAACGTGCTGCCACCCAACCTGGGTCGCATGACGCCGGAGTTGGTAATAGCGCGCCTCTTGAGGGAGCTCGAGCCGCTCTGCAAGACCGGCCCGCCGGGCGGTGGTGAAAATCCGCCGTGCGCCGTCGTCGTCAGCGAGGACGACGAGCAGGGCTTCCCCTTGTATCGCTATCCGGCGCAACCGCTCCGTGCCCTGTATGAAAGGCGCAAGCGGTTTGCTCGGGCGCCGACCGTGGCAGCCATTCGCGACTCGGCCACGCGCGCCGCGCTCGGGGAGGTTGAGTCGGGCGTCGCGAACGTGCCGAACCATTGCGTGGCCAATTACTACGCCGACGGCGAGACCGCGCTCGGGGCTCATAAGGATAAGACGTTGGATCTGGAACCGTCGCATCCCATCCTTCTCGTGTCTGTTGGCGCGCCTCGGGTTCTCGTGCTCCAGCGGCGCAGCGGCGAGTCTACGGCCGGCACCTCGACTTCCGGGACGGAGGTGCTCGAGGAGCAGCACATCACCCTGCGGCACGGCAGCTGCTTCATCCTCGGCCCGAAGACGAACAAGAGGTGGACACACGCAGTCCCGACTGGGCCGATGACGCATGTAGGCGAGCGGCTCTCGCTCACGCTCCGGAGCGTGAGCACGCACGCGCGCAAGCTCGATCCTGACACCGGCGAGCCCATCGGCTTGTCGGGCCGAGGCAAGGACTTCCAGACGGTCGAGTGGCCGGGAGACAAGGCGCGGGTGTTATGAACAGGGCTCGAGTTAGGGCTTAGGCGTGGCGTCGCGGAACCGGACAGTCACAGTGATGGAAGGAGATTTGTTGGAAGCTTGCTTCCTTTCAGAATTTGCATGCTTGCCATTTTTGTTTGCCATGTTTTTAATCAACGGAACGTTTCGAGCCTTTCTGCTTTCATGAGGGTGAGCTGTGTCCAAGTGCCTGCCGGCATTCCGCTGACGCCGACGCAATACATCTCCCTACAGCACGGCGACGGCAAAACCAGTGATGTCATCGTTTGGCCACGACCCGAGGCCGCCAACTTTGAGCTGGCGAGGTACATGGTGAGGCAACGGTACCTGGCAGGCCCAGATACCCCGTCGGCACGGGGCTACCGCTGGCCACCTGGATCGCGTGGCGCAGCAAAGGCTCCGCCCTCTCCACCCGAGTCCCATTCTCCTCGGCGCCCCTCGTCCCCACCTGTCTCTTCTAGCCCAAGCTATCGCACAGCCAATCTGCTGGATAGCACCGCTCACGTAGCGCAGGCTGCGACCAAGCGAGATCCTTACGTTGCAGAGCCTCTCTCAGATCTCGATGGTGTGCTCGCAAGAGCAACCAAGGCGCGCGCAGCATCTCGCTTTGCCGACTCCGACGCACTCGCGCTCGTCACACGGATGGCTTGGCCGACGAACGAGAGCGCAGGCAAGGCTCACGACCTCGTTCAAAGGCTCGTCAGAACGTCCACTTGGCTGCAAGAGGCATGCGCGGAGGCCGAGCAAGCGGCGTCACAGGCCGTGCACGTGCATCGGGCGGCCGAGCAGACGAGTGCGGCAGTGACGAAGCTCAAGGAGCGAGCTCTCGAGGAGCTGCATGCCGTGAACGACCAAATCTGGCTGCGCGAGGTTCGCAGCATGGAGCAGCAGCACCACTTTGAGATGCACTCCATGCGTCGGGCGTTGACGGCCGAGCTGCACCAGCAGCGCTCAAAGGCGGCCGTCAACGAGGCAGAGCTGCGCAACGAGGTGGAGAAAGGAATTGTGGCCGTCGTTTCCCTCGAGCAGAAGCTGCGCGACCTCCAGAACGAGATCGAGTGCTCCACAGCTGTGGGGTACACGAACCTGGAACGGCTGGAACGAGAGGCGAAGCTGGCGGAGGCGAGCGCGCGGCGCGGCACGAGCCGCGTGCTCGACGCACAGAGGGCGGCACAGCTGTCTCGAGCAGTGCACGGCTCTTCTGATGAAATGAGAAACCTTCGCCACGCCCTCACGATTTCGGAGATGGCCCGAGATCAGCTCGCCGAGCAATGTGCAAAGCACGAGGTGGCGCACGCGGCACTGACGGCACGGTTCGAGGATGCCAACGCCCGGCACGTGCAGGACACGACGCGGCTGCATCACAAGTTTGACTTGCTCAGAGCAAACATGAGCGGCGGCGGAAATGTGGGCGGCGCGGGGACCTTCAATCGACTCCTGCGCACTCCTGAAAAGCGCTCCGGCCGCATCAATCGTGAGCTACACGAGCGCGATAACAGTCTCACCGATAGCGCCATCGTCGGCGCCGAGCTGGACCAGGGGCGCTTCGAGCGCCGTCCCGAGCGCTTCGAGACGTCCACGCGCTCATCGACGCGTCGCTCGAGCCTTGTGCTGGCCATCGATGCCAAGGCTGCGGACTCGCGCGCTGCAGCCGAATTAAGGATCCACGGCGATGCTCTCCTTGAGGCGGCGAGGCGAGATACCGCCGCCATGGCAGCCGCGAGGCGAGATGCCGCCGAGGACGACGAGGAGGGAGAGAAGCGCGACAACGATGCGGAGCCCGAGGACGACAGTTGGTGCACCTGAAGGCGTCTCCGCCGCCGCGCCCGCGCGCCCGCCCTGGATCGGCGTCGGCTGAGCGCTTCGAACATGGCTTCGAAACGGCCCACGGGAGCGGCCGCGCGGGACCTTGTCTCGCGCTCAGTTACTCCCGTAAGTGACCCAGTGGATGCGGCACTACCCCAGTGAAATATACTGAAACCTCATCAGTCATGCATATGTGAAATGAGGTGCTCGCGTCACTCGAATTGAGTCGACTGAGAGTAGCACTTTGTTTTTCATGGTTCGTATTAATTTACACAATTTCACCCAAGGGGGTAGGGGAGGGATTAATATCTGGATTTGCACCCCTTCCTCATACCCTGATTTCAAACTGAGTGATTCACCCGAGGGGGTAGGGGAGGGATTAATATCTGGATTTGCACCCCTCCCTCATACCCTGATTTCAAACTGAGTGACATGGAGGACTATCCGCACTCCGGGAGCACCCCTATGTCAGGGGCATCCCCCCGCCCAACGCTCAGTATCGAATGTCGTGTGCGATTACAACAAACGTGGTACGCAACAGGACTTGCAGGGCATCGACACGGGTCACGGCACGGCACGTAAAAGTCATGGACCTCGTCTCCCCTACGAAAGTCTAACCCTCGACCATTCATGATTGAACATGCGATCATCACAGCGGCATCTCAGACGAGGCCAGAGTCGTTGAGGAACTGTCTAAACCTCACAACGTACGTGTTGGAGGTGATGCTCGGCAGGAGGGTGAGCACACCGACCTGTGTCGGCTCGACGATGAGCCAAGTCTGGCCGAGAGCAAAGAACCAAGCGAGCATCACCTGCTGGAAGGACAGCGGTCCAAACGTGACACCGTAAATGAGACAGATGATCCAGAGCGTGACGAAAATCGACAAGTTGATGAACCAGCCCATCGTCCAGCGGAACATGATGTATCGGCGCGTAAAGGGAATCAGATCTGACTTCTTCCGTCGCTTCTCTTGTTCAGACGCAACCTTGAGACGCTCCGCCATTTTGATGCCCTTGACCTTCTGCAATAACTTCTTTCCCTTGAGTCCCTGGTTCATCTCGGCTCGTTTGTTCTGGTCTGCTTTGTTGTCCTCTGCAGCGGTGGACAACGAGGAGGGCGGGTCTACGAAAGCCATTTTTCGTGTAGCCGAAACTGGCCGTCCCATCGCCACTGCCACGCTGGGATTCGTGGCAGTGATCCGCGGCTTCTGAAGGATTGTCATGCCGAGGGCAGAGCCCACACGGTCCAAGCCGCTCTGGAGCGTCTGGGTCGCGTCTTCGAGCGTGGTTGGGTCCGGGCAGCGGATCTCTGCGTCGAAGCAGACACTCTGCGGCTCGCCGTCGCCCCGGCGGACTTTTGTGGTGATGTTGGCAGTAGGGACTTTGACAAGGCCCGCGAGCTTGCTCAGAACCTCCGCGTCGTCAAAGGTGTCCAAGTCGGCCTCAAACTCAAAGGAGACATCCAGCCTTGGCATCTGCGAGACGGCTGTGGGTGTCGACTCTTCTGCGGCAGTGGCCGACTTAGCGAGCCACCGGGCCTGAGCACCCTTTGGCCCACCCGAGCCAATTGGCTCGGGTGGGGATGGTGGAGGCGAGTCACCCGTCCGCGTACCGGGTCGCGATTGAATTCGTCGTTTTTCGACCGCGCTGTGAGCGCTCTTACGACGTTGCATTGCCTGCAGCTTGACTGCCGCTTCGGCCTCGTCCCTTGCCAGCATCCGCTTCGCCTTGACCTCGTTTTGTGCCTTGCGTCGGCGCTGCGCCGCCTGCATTTTCATGCTCGCTTCCTGCTGTTTCTTTTCCTCGCGCTGCGCTTCCTGCTCGGCTTTGGCCGCGTCGACCGTTTTGCGACTCGACCGCCGCCGTGCGGCGGCTTGCAGCTTGGTCGCAGCCTCATCATTCTCCACCCTTTCCTGGCGCTTCTGCAGAACCACCTTTTTGCTTGCACGCCTACGCGCAGCATTCTGCACCGCAATCGCGGCGTCCTCGGTGCCCGCTTCCTTACGCCGTTTGTAGAGCTCCTTACGTGCCTCCCGACGTCGGGCAAGGCCTTGCATACGCACAGCAGCCTTCTCCCGATCGCGTGCCTCCTGCTCCATTTGCTTGAGCGCCCCTGGCCGGAAGGTGCGATCGAGGTTCCTGGTGAGCCAATTCTGCTTCCGCTGGTAGGATGCACGCCTTGCCATCTGCTTGCGATACTTGACCCAGTTATACGGATTCACGCACCAAGTGAGGAAGCCAGGCAGGTTGACGATGCAGTAGTAGAGGAAGCCTGGCGTGCCAGCGATGCATTCGTGCATGCGCACCTTGAGGGAGACTCTCGGCTTGGCCTCTCTCTGATCCTGCCCGCTGGCCCACCGTCTGCGCAGGCGGTCGTACGTTGACGGATAGCGGCGCTTTTTGTTGCCAAATTTGAAAATTTCCTTCATGATCTTAACGAGGGCTCCCACGATGACGGCCGTCATAAACCCAAGAATCACGATCTGGATTACTGGGAATGCCGATTCGGCTTCGGAGTCGGACAGCAAGAAAATCATCGCGAGCTGTCCGAGCATGGTGGACCAGAAGATGTGAATCACCTGCTCGTCATGCAGATTGCTACCAAGAAAATCCTCTTCGGGCGGGGCGATTGCATTTACAATTGTGTGCTCGGACTGCGCGTTTCTCCAGAAGGCAACGACGAACCGTCTGGTTCTCGCGCCGCCGCCCAGGAAGAGATCTAGCAATCCTTGCTTCGTGGTCAACGTCCTTTTGAGCTCTGCCGCCTTTTTCTTTGCTTCTGCCAGTTTTTCCTTGTCAACCATTCGATTTGAGATCGAATATACGCTATCGGTCATCGCCTTGCGCTGATCTTTGGCCTTTGTCCACTTCTTGTCCACTTTTGATTTGGCGTTCGATATGGCGTTGCTGGATGTGGCTGCGGCTGAGCGGAGGCTCCGCGCCGCCCTTTCAGCTGCCTTGGGTCGCTTGCTACGGATACGCAGCTCTAACGAGCCGGAAATCTGCGCGAGTGTGGCGAACATCTTCTCAGGGTCCACCCTCACGCCGTCGACTCTGTACTGACCCGTCGGCTTGATCTCGTCACCGTTGATCGATAAGATTTCGTCACCGACCTCGACGTTGTGGGGGACGAGCAGAGATTCTGGTGCAATGGCGCGAACGAGAACGCCCTGAGTACCGAGGCTGAGAGCGATTCCGAGACGCTCGCCGACTTTCTTTTTCAGCTTCACGACATAAATCTTGCCTTCCTCCCTGCTCTTCTTCAGCAAAGTTCTCATCTTCTCATCAATCTTCTTTTGCCTCTCCTCTGCGGTGAGATCGTGCATGTCGCCAAGCCTGGGCGCTTGGAAGGCACTCAAGGCATCGGCGGCCGTCAGCTTGGCCTTGGCGGCACGCTCCTTGAGGGACACGGCGCCGCTGGAAGGAGCAGCAGGCGCTGACTGCGTAGGGCTTAGCTCGACGCTCGTGCGCGTACGCTCTCCTTCCACACTCGAGCGGGTGCGCACGCCGTCCTCGCCAGTGGCTGGGCCGCCGACTTCCTGCGCACTCGCATGCTCGTCGACGAGGTGATCGAGGCCAAGCTGCGTCAGATCGGTGAAGCTGCTGGAGGCATCTGGAGCGGTGCTCTCGCTCCCTCGAACTTCTCCGGCGTCCTCGGCGGCGCCTGGAGCGTCAGCCGCACGCAACGCGGGTTCCACGCTACGCGCAGCGTCGTCGGGAGCAGCGCCCAGGCGCTTCGGTGGCCGAACCATGGTCATCCGCGTCTGCTGCAGCTTCTCCGGACTGGCCTCATCCATGAGTACCATATCCACATCGGTGGTTTCCGGAACACTCGAGTCCCTTGGAGACTCTTGGCGACTCTTCGGGGCGTGTATCATGCGCAAACGCGATGAGCGCATCTCTTCCGTCTCAACTGGGCTCGATGGCTCACTTCCGAGTGCTTGGTCGACTTGTTGGAGCATCTGCAAGAGCGCCTCTTCGCTGGGTATGTCGTCAAGTTGCGTACGAGTCTTCCCTGTCTTCACGGCGTAGGCTGCAGGAGGCGAAGGTGGCGGCGACTCCGTCAGAATGTTGAGCGAGGCCAGACCAGCCCCCCCGCGCGCCGCCATTCCAGGCAGCGCAGCCGAGTCGGGCCGCGACGGCGTCCGCGGCGCGATGGCAGACGGTGTCAGGTTGGTCTCCACGCCAAACGCGCCCGGCATCTGCTCGCGTGGCGCGCCCCTGCGTGCCATGACGAGGCCCGCGCTGGAAGATGTGCGACGCAGCAATGAGCCATCGCCATCGCACGCGAGGGGGGCTTCAGTCGATGGCGCAGCAGCAGGGGTGCCCAGGCGGCTGCCACGAGGAGAGAGGGCGGCGAGGCGGCCGCCCGCCTCAACCGAGGTGCCATACCGCCGCAACCGCTGCTGCCGGAAGTTGCCGAGGCTTGCCGAGGCTGCCAGCGTTCCTGCCAGGAGCGTTCCTGGCGAGCCAGCAGGAATGCTCTGAGCGCCGATAGGCTGGATGCGTTGGAGGCGTTGCTGAAGCACGCCGGGGCCCTGAGCGCCGATAGGCTGGCCGCGTTGCTGGGCGATGCGCACGCTTTGCACGGGCCCCGCAATACGTTGCTTGGCGCCGGCCATGCGTTGCTGAAGCAGCTCCGCCCAGGGCACGTCGGGGCTCTCAAAGGAAGGCAGGGCGTCGCCAGCGCCCCCCAGCAGTTCGAGCAGCGTATCCAACCGATCAGGCGTCTCCGGTGCGGCGGCAGGTGCGGCGGCAGGAGCACTCACAGACTCATCGAACTCATCGTCATTGGCGACTTTGTACTGCTTTTGTCGCAGAAACATTTGTGGCGAAGGTGGTGCGATCACACCGTTCAGATCCGCCTCGATGAGGTCTAGGAACACACGATCCTGAATAGCGGGGTTCTTCTTCTTCTTCGGTCCGTCGTTGTCGTCGAGATCGTCGAAATCGACATCCTTGACGTCGGCGTCAGGCGTTGCGGCGCCTGAACGTCCAAATCGAGAGTTCGCGAGCCCTGCCTTCCATGCTTCTTCGCTGACTCGTTTAGCGCGACGCAGCCCGCGCGCACTTTGCATACGCTGCATCGCCTGCAGCTTCCTTTCCTGTCGTGCAGCTTGCTTTGCTTGCTTTCGAATCATGGCGGCCTCGCGCGATTTCCTGATCGTTCGACGATGGCGTCGGAAGAGAGAGTACAGAATCATGAAAACATTGATGACGGTACACGCCATCAGAAGCGTAAAGATCTCCACGTTGTCTCCTGGGACGAAGTTGCTCAAGACATTTACAATGTCATCCGCAGTGAAGGTCCTAAATCTGATGCCTTCAATCTCGGCAAGCAGGTCTTCAGCCGACGTGGGAATCCCGATGCCGCCAAAGTCGGTCAAGTGATAGCATTCGCAATACGTGTAGCCGGGAGGCGAAGCGACAACACTGCACCCTCGGGTCGACCACTCGCTTGCATTCGTGTCGAAATAGGAGCACAAGACCGTGAGCTCACAGCTCAGCCCCTTGTACCCGACGGAGCAATTGCACAAGCCTTGGACGCAGTTGCCGTGGTTGCTGCACACGTCATCCGGACCTGTTGCCGTCCCCTTGTACTCGCTGCAAGTGCCCGTGCCGTACATCTTTTGGCAGTAAACAGGGGGCGACGATGGCGGAGGCGACCTTGGAGGGGACAGCGGCGGTGGTGCCGATGGCGGTGGCGGGGATCTTGGAGGCAGGCCGGGTGGCTTGCTGATTCTCCAACCGCAGTCGTTGCAGTCCGTGCCGTACGCGCAGCCTCTGGATTCGGATCCCACATCGCCGTCTTCGCACACATCATTGTCCGCGGTCATGCAAGTATTTTCGCACGCACCAGGCGGGTTCGGTGGTGGCGAGGGCGGTGGCGGTGAGGGCGGTGGCGGTGGGCGGGGTGGAGGAGAAGGCGGTGGCGGAGAAGGAGGTGGGCTTGGCGGTGGGCTGGGAGGGGGCCTCGGCGGGGGCGATGGCGGCGGACTCG
>Ga0209550_10002021_pt1 | contig 19609 bp, 31 predicted proteins | sample LauGreSuBDMM15SN_2_FD_187567 | JGI IMG/M metagenome (GOLD analysis project Ga0209550, IMG submission 187567) | Freshwater lake microbial communities from Lake Michigan, USA - Su13.BD.MM15.SN (SPAdes) (version 5) | ecosystem: Environmental > Aquatic > Freshwater > Lake | place: Lake Michigan... | reverse complement strand
GTAGAAAATGGCTTTATGCTGCAATTCGATAATTCAGAGAAACCCAACAAATCTAAACTTCGTTATAGTTCTCCAACCACAACAACTGCCAATTCGCCTAGGAATAATTTAAGTGCCAAACAAATTAAAAACCTAAATGTTTCATTTAGTACCAATTCACCTAATTTAATAAATAATCAGAACTCAATAACTACTCAATCTGAAAAATTAGCATCTTCTAATTCAAACTCCACTCCAGAAAAAAAATCTATTGAAACTATTACAAACCAGTCTCAACCAGAAAAACGTATCAATTCACACTCAGCTCAAGATGCAGCGAGTTCTTCTTTACGTCCTCCTATTGGCGTAAATAGCACTTCCTTACCCATTCCTCGACCGCCACCTAAATCAGATAATTAAAATTACATTTCCTTTTTTATTTTATTTTTTGATGTTTTCCAAAAATTTTTGCGCCGATTGAAATCCTATAATTCTTTGATTACTTATCTCATTGCCTGAAGCATTAAAAAAGATTATTCCTGGCGGCCCAAACAAGCCATATTTTTTTAACAGTGCTTTGTCATCGGCATCATTGGCTGTGACATCGGCTTGTATCAGCAGCATTTGATCTAATTCCGCGCGCACTTGCTTATCACTAAAGGTAAGCTTCTCCATCTCTAAACAGGACACACACCAGTCTGCATAAAAATCCAGCATCACTACACGACCATTAGCTGCTCGGATTGCTAGCTCTACATCTTCAATCGTTTTTACTCGTTTAAATTTTGTGGCCGCAAGTTGACTTGTTGTCGCTGATGTCCATGGCGACCAGACATCTCTACTACCTATGGCTATACCTGAGAGTTCTACAATTCCTAGTCCTACGAAAATCACACCTATTAATTTTATGGAGAGTGTCCATTTTTTTGGCCACAATAAGAAAACGCCGTAAGCAAAACTGAGTATTCCCCAGATCAGCATGAGCACGACTGGGGAGATGAGTGACGCGACCATCCACGCTGCCATGGCAAGCATTAACACACCAAAGAATGGTTTAACTGCGCCCATCCACGCACCTGCACGCGGTAATAATGATCCTGCTGATACACCTAGCAGCAATAAAGGCACGCTCATTCCCATTGCCATAAAAAATAAGGCACTACTAGCAATCACAACATCACGTGTTTGACTGAGATAGACCAACACACCTGCAAGCGGCGCTGCTACACATGGACCAACAATTAGAGCTGAGAGTGATCCCATTAAAAATACGCTAAATAATTTGCCGCTTTTTTGCTGATCAGATAAACGCGTTAAGGTAAGTTGAATAGATGATGGCATTTGCAATTGAAAGACATCAAACATCGACAAAGACATGACGGTCATTAAGAGTGCAAAACTTATTAGTACGACTGGATTTTGTAAGATGGCTGATAAGCCTTCTCCGATTAAACCTGCTGCGGTTCCCAGTAAGGTATAGACCAAAGCCATGCCTAATGAGTAGGCAAGTGATAGTAATAGCCCACGCCGTCTGCTCACTTGCTCACCTTCACCCACAATAATCACAGATAAGATAGGCACCATAGGTAATACGCAGGGTGTGAACGAGAGGCCTAATCCTAATAAAAAGAACAGAGGCAATATGATTAATAAATCATGACTTGCAAGGGAAGCTTCTATTTGCCCCATCTCTGTCGTTGCTGGCTGTGATCTACTCACACTAGCTTCATTGCTGTCACTAGCTTCTATATCGTTTGTAGCTTGTTTTATATCGAGTGAAATTTTACCCACTGATTCCATAGGTGGATAACACAATCCCTTATCTGCACATCCTTGGCTTATTGCTTTTAGTGTGAAAGCCGTTTTTGCTTCGACTGGAATGATGATGCTAATGTTGTTGCGATAAATTTCTACTTCTTTCTCGAAGTTAGGATCAAATTTAATTTTCCCTTTAGGGATATTTGGATCACCTAATTTTGCTTTTTCTGCGCTAAATGCAAAACGTTCACGATATAGATAGTAGCCATCTGCTATTTTGTAATGCACTTCTATTTTGTCAGACGCTATTAGATTTGCACTAAATTTAAATGCCTGTTCTGGCGCTAAAAATTCTTCTTCTGCTTTGACATGTGCTGTACTCACAACCAATGTGATGATGAAGCTGAGAATGTGCAGTGAGATTTTTTTGTTCATTAAGTTTCGCATGTTCGTTTTCACTAGCTTTTAGTATGTTCATTTTATTTTGAAAATCGCTTACGCGTCAGTAGCGTGGCAACATAAAATCCCAAAGCGCAGTAAGCCATTAATATGACTAGCTTCTCAACAGCATGCTCAGGTGTTTGACCGAGTAACAGGGGACGAACTAGATCTACCGCTGTGCTTAATGGCAAAAAGGACGCGACCTGACTCAACCATTGCGGCAATTGTTGATTTGGATAATAGACCCCTGATAAAAAAATCATAGGCGTTAAAAACAAGGTGAAGTAATACGTGAAGAAGTCGTAGGCTTTTGCTAATGCATTACAAATTAATGCGATTGAAGCGAATGTCATGCCGATTAAAAATAGTAATGGTGGCACTAGTAGAGTTGTCGGGTGTAGTCCTATGCCCAACATAAACAATACGATTAATATTGCTACACCTGATATGAGTGATTTACTCGCTGCCCACAGCATTTCTGCTAATACGATATCATCTAATGTAAGAGGCGTATACATCAACGTCTCCCATGTTTTTTGTACATGCATACGTGAAAATGCTGAATATAGAGCTTCAAATGAGGCTGCCATCATGACTGACATGCAGATCGATCCACTAGCTAGATACTCGATGTAGGGTATGCCATTTATTTCTTTGATGAGGCTGCCTAGTCCATATCCAAAGGCAATTAATGTGATGAGAGGTTCAGCGATGTTGCCAATCACACTAGCTACAGCAAGTTTTTTCCATACTAAAAAATTGCGCTGCCACACAGGCGCAAATCGCATGCTTAATGTTGGTAATGTATAAGAAGTCGCGCTCATATTAATCCCGCATTTCCCTTCCTGTGAGCTTTAGAAATACATCTTCTAGATTAGCTGGTCTATGTAAATAACGCAGTCCTTCTTCATGTGCCAGACTTTGTAATAGTGTTTCTACATTTTCTGTATAACAAAACAATGTCTCTCCACTAGTTTCTACGCGTTGAGCTAATTTTCCGCTTTTATCACCCCATGCTTTTGCTTGATCGCCATAGACTTCGATGACTTGCGATTCAATATGTTCAGCAATTAAATCACGTGGTGATCCTTCTGCTATGAGTTTGCCGTGATCGATGACTGCGAGCCGGTCACACAAGCGCTCAGCTTCATCCATGAAATGTGTGGTGAGAAAAATAGTTTTACCTTGGGCAAGTAATGCTTTTAATCCTTCCCAGATTAAATGTCTTGCTTGCGGATCTAAGCCTGTTGTTGGCTCATCCATGAAGATGATATCGGGATCATTCACCAATGCTCGCGCTAGCGTTAACCGTCGTTTCATCCCCCCTGACAATTCGCTTATGCGTGCTGTTCGCTTACTTTCTAATCTTGAAAACTCTAATAACCATACTAGCCTTGCATTGATTTGCTCACGCGTCATACCGAAGTATCGGCTGTAGACGATGAGATTTTCTTCTACGGTGAAATCAGGATCTAGATTGTCGCCCTGTGGTACTACACCGACTCGCATGCGTGCTAGGCGAGCTTGTTGAGGGACATGGTAGCCTGCTAGGGTGATGTTGCCACTATCAGGTGCTGTTAAACCTAAACAGAGTTTAATGGTGGTGGTTTTACCCGCTCCATTTGGCCCCAACAATCCATAGCATTCGCCAGCTTGCAAACTAAAAGAAAGTTGATCAACAACTTTTAATGGTTTGTCTGCATCGCCATAGGTTTTTTGGAGATTTTCTACATTGAGTATCTGCTTAGCTGACATGCTTTTTTCTCTGGGTCTGTTAGCGTTTTCTGTGCATTATTTCTTACTTCTTTGTGAGGATATTTTTTGCATACCTGTTTGATTACGTCATTATCATTCCAAATGTGATTTCAGGCACACAAATGAAAAAACCAGGCACTAGGCCTGGTTTTTTGTTTCGGCCTTAAACTCAGGCACGACTAATTTTACTCGCCGCTATGATCTTCAGCGCCTTGGCTGTCAGCTGGACGATCTACTAATTCCACGTAAGCCATAGGTGCATTATCGCCAACGCGGAAACCCATTTTCAAAATACGCAAATAACCGCCATTACGGCTTGCATAACGTGGGCCTAATTCTGCAAATAACTTGACTACCATTTCGCGATCACGCAAACGGTTGAATGCGAGTCGTTTATTTGCGAGTGTATCTACCTTACCTAAGGTAAGAATTGGTTCTATAACGCGACGCAATTCTTTTGCTTTAGGCAATGTTGTTTTAATCGCTTCATGGCGCAACAAAGAAACTGTCATGTTGCGCAACATGGCTAAACGATGAGAAGAAGTACGATTTAGTTTACGTAGTCCGTGACGATGACGCATGGTATTTCCTTTTTAGTTTAAATCCAGCTCTTCTATCGCTCTGTTAAAACAGGCGCGGGCCGGTAAATGTTAGTTCAATAAATTATTTTTCCAAGCCAGCTGGTGGCCAGTTCTCCAACTTCATACCCAATGTCAATCCACGTGATGCCAATACTTCTTTGATCTCGTTTAATGACTTACGACCTAAGTTAGGTGTTTTGAGTAATTCATTTTCACTACGTTGGATTAGATCGCCAATGTAGTAAATGTTTTCTGCTTTCAAGCAGTTTGCAGAACGTACTGTGAGTTCTAAATCATCAACAGGACGCAACAGGATAGGATCAACGCTAGGTGCACGTGATGGTGCTTCTGCTGCTGCTTCTGTGCCTTCTAGTGCTGCAAATACATTCAACTGATCAACCAATACACGCGCTGATTGGCGTATAGCTTCTTCTGGTGTGATGACGCCGTTGGTTTCAATATTGATGATGAGTTTGTCGAGGTCAGTACGTTGTTCTACACGAGCAGATTCAACAGTATATGAAACACGACGCACTGGTGAGAATGAAGCATCGAGAATAATGCGACCTATGGTTTTGTTTGCGTCTTCAGCTAAACGACGCACATTACCTGGCACATAGCCACGACCTTTTTCAATCTTGACTTGCATATCTAACTTACCACCTGGAGTTAGATTCGCAATGACGTGATCAGGATTGACTAACTCTACATCGTGCGGTAAATCGATATCGGATGCCAACACAGGGCCTTCACCCTCTTTTTTCAATGTGAGTGTGACTTCATCACGGTTATGCAGTTTGAACACAACACCTTTGAGGTTCAAGAGAATATCAACAACGTCTTCTTGTACGCCATCTAAAGATGAATATTCATGTACTACGCCTGCGATGGTCACTTCAGTTGGTGCATAACCAACCATAGAGGACAACAAGACGCGACGTAATGCGTTACCTAAGGTATGGCCATAGCCACGCTCGAACGGCTCCATCACGACTTTAGCGTGGCCGAGACCGAGTGGTTCAACTTCAATAATGCGTGGTTTTAACAGACTGTTTTGCATGAAATGTCCTTTCAATACCCTCGGCTCATTACACCGATAAGGCTGATGGCAAATCGAAAGTGCTGACTAATAAATAGCCAGCGCCGGGAAAATTAACGTGAATACAATTCGACGATGAGTGATTCGTTTACTTCTTGATTAAAGTCTGAACGATCAGGCAAGGTCTTGAGTGAGCCTTCCATTTTTTTAGCATCAACTGAAATCCACATAGGGAAACCAGACTGTTCTGCTAATGAAAGCGCTTCAGCGATACGGACTTGTTTTTTCGCTTTTTCGCGAACTGAAACAACATCACCTACTTTGACTTGGTAGGATGGAATGTTAACCACACCTGCGTTAACTACGATCGCTTTGTGTGACACCAACTGACGTGCTTCAGCACGGGTTGAAGCAAAACCTAAACGATAAACTACGTTGTCTAAACGTGATTCCAATAATTGCAGCAGTGTCTCACCGGTATTGCCCTTACGACGATCTGCTTCTGCGAAATAACGACGGAATTGACGCTCGAGTACACCATACATACGCTTTACTTTTTGTTTTTCGCGTAATTGGTTACCGTAGTCAGAGGTACGAGCACCGGAAGTGCGACCATGTTGACCTGGCTTAGAGTCGAGCTTACATTTTGATTCCAGCGAACGGCGTGCACTCTTTAAAAAGAGGTCTGTGCCTTCGCGGCGAGATAGTTTTGCTTTTGGTCCAATGTAACGTGCCACGATTTTTCCTTATTGAATGACGCCCCGTATGATGAACTCACTACAGGCGCTAGTTTGATCAGCGTTGATCAAACAGTGGTCTTAATAACAAAACCCGCCATGCTACAGCGGGCCACTTCAGGTACAGCAAAAAATTAAATACGACGACGCTTAGGTGGACGGCAACCGTTATGCGGTACTGGCGTTACGTCCTGAATCACGGTGATTTTGATACCGAGGTTATTCAAAGCGCGCACTGCTGACTCACGGCCAGGGCCTGGTCCTTTGATGCGAATTTCAAGGTTCTTGATACCGCATTCGATCGCTACCTTACCAGCAGCTTCAGCCGCTACCTGTGCAGCGAATGGTGTCGATTTACGTGAACCTTTAAAGCCAGCACCACCAGATGTTGCCCATGACAATGCATTGCCTTGGCGATCTGTGATCGTGATGATGGTGTTATTGAATGATGCATGCACATGTGCAATACCTTCAGCAACATTCTTTTTAACTTTTTTACGTACACGCGCTGATGCTGCGTTATTCGGTGATTTAGCCATAATAATTTCCTTGAATCCGTAGGAGGATTACTTCTTCAGCGATTGTGCTGCTTTACGTGGACCCTTACGCGTACGCGCATTGGTACGAGTACGCTGTCCGCGCACAGGCAAGCCTTTGCGATGACGCAAACCACGATAACAACCCAAATCCATGAGACGTTTAATGTTCATGGAAAGTTCTCTACGCAAATCGCCCTCAACGATTAGTCTACCAATCTCATCACGCAGCTTTTCTAACTCGCTGTCGTCAAGATCTTTGACTTTTTTCGCTGTTGGTACACCCGATTGCGCACAGATCTTTTGTGCTGTGGGTAGGCCAATACCAAAGATGGCGGTTAAGCCAATCACGGTATGTTGATGGTTTGGGATATTTACCCCTGCAATACGTGCCATTCGTTATTCCTCAATCAATAACGTTAATTAACCTTGGCGCTGCTTATGACGCGGCTCGGTGCAAATAACCCGAACAACGCCTTTGCGCTTAATAATTTTACAGTTGCGACATATGCGCTTAACTGATGCGAGCACTTTCATCTTGGCCCTCTTTCTTTCATTTTTTAATCACTTGCTTAGCTTGAGAAACATTCTCCTGCCATGCTTTAATTGGTCGGCTTAACGCTGCCACTTGCTTTACTAGCGAGGGATAAGCCCGCCTTTAAAATTCGCTTTCTTAAGCAGCGATTCATACTGCTGCGACATTACATAATTTTGTACCTGTGCCATAAAGTCCATGGTCACTACTACGATAATCAACAATGATGTTCCACCGAAATAAAACGGAACATTCCATCTTGCGATCAAAAATTCTGGTAACAAACAAACTAAGGTGATGTACACAGCACCTGCCAAAGTTAATCTCGTCAAAATCTTATCGATGTATCTAGCTGTTTGTTCGCCTGGGCGTATACCTGGAACGAACGCACCGCTTTTCTTCAAGTTATCTGCTGTTTCTTTACTGTTAAACACGAGTGCTGTGTAAAAGAAGCAAAAGAAAACAATAGCTGCTGCATACAACAATGCATGTATTGGCTCACCTGGAGCTAATGATGAAGCAAGATCTTTCAGAAAACGTACTACGCCATTCGTTGTATCACCACTGGTAAACCAGCTTGTTATCGTCGCAGGAAAAAGAATGATGGAAGAAGCGAAAATCGGCGGTATCACACCTGCCATATTCAGCTTCAATGGCAAATGACTGCTTTGCCCACCATATACTTTATTACCCACTTGTCTTTTTGCGTAGTTAACCAAAATTTTTCTTTGGCCACGTTCAATAAAGACTACTAAAAATGTTACCAGTCCAACTACGACACAGATCAATATCGCTGATAAAGCGTTCATTGATCCTGTACGAACTAACTCAAACAATCCACCAATCGCATTCGGCAATCCAGCTGCAATACCAGCAAAGATGATGATGGAGATGCCATTACCTAATCCACGCTCAGTAATTTGCTCACCCAACCACATCAAAAACATCGTGCCAGTAACTAAGGTTACGACTGTCGTAAAACGAAATGCCAAACCTGGATCAATCACTAAACCTGCCTGCGCTTCTAACGCTACTGCAATGCCTAACGCTTGAAAGGTAGCTAAAACTAATGTGCCATAACGCGTGTATTGAGTAATTTTACGACGGCCAGATTCACCTTCTTTTTTCAATGCTTCTAACTGCGGCGACACTACCGACATCAACTGCATAATGATTGATGCAGAGATGTAAGGCATGATGCCTAAAGCAAAGATAGTAAAGCGCGATAAAGCACCGCCAGAAAACATATTGAACATACCCAGTATGCCGTCACGGTTTTGATTAAACAGTGCAGCAAGCTGAACTGGATCAATTCCCGGTACTGGAATATGTGCACCAACTCTAAAAACAACTAATGCGCCGAGCAAAAACCATAGACGTCCCCAAGGGAAGCCGCTTGCTGCACTCTTAGCTGATTTTTGAGAAGTTGCCACTAATACCCTTAAGCTATCGAACCACCAGCAGCTTCAATCGCTGCTTTTGCGCCCTTAGTCGCGATCAAACCGCGCAGAGTCACTTTCTTGCTTATTTCGCCAGCTTTAATCACACGAACCACGCGCGCTAATTCTGAAATAAGACCAGCTTGTTTCAATGCCAGCACATCAATTTCGTCAACAGGCAAGTTGTTCAAATCAGATAAACGAACTTCTGCTTTGTAAGGCGTAGCCAATGATTTAAAACCACGCTTAGGCAAGCGACGTTGCAAAGGCATCTGACCGCCTTCGAAGCCAACTTTATGAAAGCCGCCTGAACGTGACTTTTGTCCTTTATGACCGCGACCTGCAGTCTTACCCAGTCCAGAACCAATGCCACGACCTACGCGACGTTTGGCGTGCTTAGCACCTTCTGCGGGTTGAATTGTATTCAATTCCATGATGTTCTCCTGCCGTAAGCGATGCTTACGACACTACTTTCACGAGGTAAGAAACTTTATTGATCATGCCTCTTACAGATGGAGTATCTTCCAACTCAGAGACCGAGTTAATGCCACGCAGACCTAAGCCACGCACAGTCGCACGATGTGATTCACGTGTACCAATAAGGCCTTTTACTAATTTAACTTTGACTGTGTTTGCCATTTTGCTCACCTCAACCCAGAATTTCTTCAACAGTCTTGCCGCGTTTTGCAGCAATCTCGGAAGGCGTATTCATTTTTGATAGACCGTTAATCGTTGCACGCACCATGTTGTAAGGATTGGTTGATCCGTTTGATTTCGCTACAACGTTGGTTACGCCCATGACTTCAAAAATTGCGCGCATAGGACCACCAGCAATTACACCAGTACCTTCTTTAGCTGGAATCATCATCACAGATGACGCGCCATGCTTACCGCTAACGGTATGCTGAAGAGTGCCGTTTTTCAATGTGACTTTAACCATTTTGCGACGCGCTTCTTCCATCGCTTTTTGTACAGCTACTGGCACCTCTTTCGATTTGCCTTTACCCATACCAATACGACCATCGCCATCACCAACAACTGCCAGGGCTGCAAAACCCATAATCCGACCACCCTTTACCACCTTGGTGACGCGATTTACCGCAATCATTTTTTCGCGCATGCCATCATCAGGCTTGTCGCTTTGCGCTTTCGGGCTCATTTTTGCCATAAAGATTTTCCTTAGAACTTCAGACCAGCTTCACGAGCGGCTTCGGCAACTGCCTTCACACGACCGTGATAACGGAAACCAGAACGATCGAAAGCAACTTCAGCGATACCTGCCTTCAACGCTTTTTCTGCAACACGCTTACCAACTAATGTTGCAGCTGCTGTGTTGCCGCCTTTACCAGATTTGCCAGCTAATTCTTTACGAACTTCAGCTTCAGCAGTTGATGCACTGGCTAAGATCGTTGCGTCTGGCGCAATGATGGTGGCGTAAATATGCAAGTTGGTACGGTGAACCGCCAACCGATTGACTTTGAGCTCTGCGATTTTCGCGCGTGTTTGACGCGAACGACGCAAGCGAGATTGCTTCTTGTCCATTATCAACCCCTGTTACTTCTTCTTGGTTTCTTTGATTATCACAACCTCGTCCACATAGCGGACGCCTTTGCCTTTGTAGGGCTCTGGGCTGCGATAAGCGCGCACTTCTGCGGCGACCTGACCGACTTTTTGACGGTCGATACCTTTAATAAGGATTTCTGTCGGCGTCGGTGTTTCACATTTCACGCCAGCTGGCATTTGGTGAACAACCGGATGCGAGAAACCGAGTGACAAATTAAGCTTGTCACCTTGAGCTTGCGCTTTGTATCCCACACCAACTAACGACAATTTCTTTTCGAAGCCTTTGCTAACACCATTCACCATGTTGTTAACAAGCGCACGAACAGTACCTGACATTGCATTTGCTTCACGCGTTTCATCTACAGGTGCAAATGTCAGCGTATTGCTTTCATTCTTAATGATGACCTGACCGGTGAGCGGCAAGCTCAATGTGCCTTGCGATCCTTTGACTGCAACTTTGTCTGCTGAAATTGTGATTTCAACACCAGCTGGCAGTTCGATCGGCATTTTACCTACACGAGACATAGTACTTTCCCTCTCTTAGGCCACGTAGCAAAGCACTTCACCACCGGTTCCGGTAGCACGTGCTTTACGATCCGTCATCACGCCTTTAGGCGTAGAAATGATGGTGACGCCCAATCCATTCATCACAGTTGGAATCTCACCCTTGCCGCAGTATTTGCGCAGACCTGGGCGTGAAGCACGCTCAAGACGCTCAATAACTGGACGACCAGCGTAATATTTCAAACCGATTTTTAATTCAGGCTTACCGCTATGATCGATAACTACGAAGTCATCGATATAGCCTTCTTCTTTCAAAACACGCGCAATCGCGACTTTGATTTTTGAGGAAGGCATGCTTACTGAAGTTTTGTTGACTACTTGCGCATTCCGAATGCGTGTCAGCATATCGGCGATAGGATCACTCATACTCATTGTGTTTTCTCCTATTACCAGCTGGCTTTAGTCATACCCGGGATCTCGCCACGCATAGCGATTTCACGGAGCTTGGTACGACCGAGACCGAATTTACGGAAAGTGCCGCGCGGACGACCTGTCAGTGCACAGCGATTACGCTGACGCGTCGGAGCAGAATTACGTGGTAGCGCCTGTAATTTCAGACGCGCTTCGTAACGCTCTTCTTCCGACTTCGACTGGTTGTCGATGATGGCTTTTAACTCAGCACGCTTACCAGCAAATTTCTTTACTAGAGCTGCGCGCTTATGTTCACGATTGATCAATGCCAGTTTTGCCATGGCAACCTCAATTTCTAAACGGAAATTTAAATGCGGCGAGAAGCGCTTTAGCTTCTTCGTCGGTCTTAGCCGTCGTGGTAATACTAATGTTCATACCACGCAGCGCATCAATTTTGTCGTATTCAATTTCGGGGAAAATGATTTGCTCTTTCACACCGATGTTGTAATTGCCACGACCATCAAACGAACGCCCTGACACACCACGGAAGTCACGTACACGAGGTAACGCAACCGTAGTTAAGCGATCTAAAAATTCAAACATACGACCACCACGCAAAGTCACCATACAACCGATTGGATAACCTTCACGAATTTTGAAACCTGCGATCGCTTTACGAGCTTTTGTCACAACTGGTTTTTGACCTGCAATCTTGGTCAAGTCACCGACTGCATGCTCAATAATTTTTTTATCAGCTACCGCCTCAGATAAACCCATGTTGAGAGTGATCTTGGTAATACGCGGCACTTCCATTACTGACTTATAGCCAAATTTAGCTGTTAGCTCAGCAACGATTTTCTCTTTGTATATTTGTTGAAAACGAGCCATGTCTTTACGCCTTCACGACTTCACCGCTGGACTTGTAAACACGTACACGCTTACCGTCTACGAGTTTTACGCCAACGCGATCTGCCTTGCCAGTTGCAGCATTAAACAACGCTACATTTGAAATATGAATTGGCATCAACTTGTCCACAATGCCACCCGTTGCACCAGTCATAGGGTTTGGCTTAGTCGCTTTTTTAGCGACGTTAATACCATCAACTACGAGATGATCGGTGCCTACGCGCTGCTTAACTAAGCCACGCTTGCCTTTATCTTTACCAGTGATGACGATTACTTCGTCATTGGTTTTAATTTTTTCCATAGCGACCCCTTATAGAACTTCAGGCGCGAGTGAAACGATTTTCATGAAGCGCTCAGTGCGCAGTTCACGTGTAACCGGTCCAAAAATACGCGTACCTATAGGCTCTAATTTCGCGTTTAACAATACTGCAGCATTGCCATCGAAACGGACTAACGAACCATCCTGACGACGCACACCTTTTGCAGTGCGAACAACTACAGCATTGTAGATTTCGCCTTTTTTAACGCGACCACGAGGCGCTGCGACTTTTACTGTGACCTTAATCACATCGCCTATGCCTGCATAACGGCGTTTTGAACCACCAAGAACCTTGATACACATGACTTCGCGTGCACCAGTGTTGTCGGCCACTTCTAGCCGGCTTTCAGTTTGAATCATGATTTTCTCTTTCCCAACTTAATCCGTTACAAGCACACAATGCACTTACACGGTCAGTCTTGGTCCCGCCAGCTGCTTCGATGATCGAAACATCCGATTGGGTTGACAAAAAACTACTAAATTACGTTTCCGCACTTATGAATAAGCGGGAAAGCCCAACATTATGCACGAGATAGTGCTGGGCATGCAATCTTTTTCTTAAGCGCCTTGCGATACTTGAACCACTTTTGTTACTGTCCATGCTTTAGTCTTAGAGATAGGGCGGCCTTCTTGAATTTCCACCATATCGCCAGCTTTCGCAACATTACCTTCGTTGTGTGCATGGTATTTGTTTGAACGGACAATAATTTTGCCGTACAGAGGATGGCGTACACGACGCTCAATCAATACGGTTACCGTTTTATCCATCTTGTCAGATACCACAGTACCGACCAATGTGCGCTTCAACGCTTGCTTGACTGGTTCGTTCATTACTGGCCGTCCTTCTGATTGATGACCGTCTTAACGCGGGCAATATCACGACGCACTTTTTTCAGTTGCGACGTATTGTTCAATTGCTGAGTAGCGATTTGCATGCGCAGACCAAACTGGGCTTTCAACAAATCATTCAGCTCTTTTTTAAGCGCTGCACTATCTTTACCTTGGAGTTCAGATGCTTTCATATTTCACCCCTTACTGACCAACCTGACGAACTACGAAAGTCGTCAGTAATGGCAATTTTGCCGCTGCAAGACGAAATGCCTCACGAGCCAATGCTTCATCTACGCCGTCCATCTCATAGAGCACTTTGCCCGGTTGAATCTCTGCGACGTAGTACTCAGGATTACCCTTACCGTTACCCATACGGACTTCAGCAGGTTTTTGTGAAATTGGCTTATCCGGGAAGATGCGTATCCAAATACGACCGCCACGTTTAATGTGACGCGTCATAGCACGACGAGCAGCCTCAATTTGACGCGCTGTAATACGACCGCGACCAATTGCCTTTAAACCAAATTCACCGAAAGAGACGCCAGTACCACGCTCATGCGAGATACCTTTATTGCGGCCTTTTTGTTCTTTACGATATTTTCTGCGTGCTGGTTGCAGCATGATTATTCTCCTGCCTTATCAGCTGGTGCGGCAGCATCAGCTTTTTTGGCTCTTACACGTTTTGGTGCTGCAGCTGGAGCTGCTGTTGCTCCATCTGCAGGCTGAGCATCAACCCGTTTCGCACGTGCAGGACGCGCAGCAGGTTTTGCTCCATCCTCACGACGTGGTGCACGACGTTTGCGGTCATCTTCATTCGCTACTTCTACAACTGGAGTTTCGCCACTTGCAAGACGATCACCTTTGTAGACCCAAACTTTGATACCGATGATGCCGTAGGTTGTTTCTGCTTCACCGAATCCGTAGTCGATATCAGCGCGCAGAGTATGCAGAGGCACACGACCTTCACGATACCATTCGGTACGTGCAATCTCGATACCATTCAAACGACCCGCAGACATGATCTTGATGCCTTGTGCACCTAAGCGCATCGCATTTTGCATTGCACGCTTCATCGCACGACGGAACATGATACGTTTTTCCAATTGCTGTGCAATTGAATCAGCGATTAACTGAGCATCTGTTTCTGGCTTACGAATTTCTTCGATGTTGACGTGAACAGGAACGCCCATCATTTTGCCTAGTGCAGACTTCAATACTTCAATGTCTTCACCTTTTTTACCAATCACGACACCAGGACGTGAGCTGAAAATAGTGATGCGAGCATTTTTTGCTGGACGCTCAATCAGTACACGGCCAACTGATGCGTTCTTTAGTTTCTTTTTCAGGTATGCACGAACTTCAAGATCTTCCTTGAGCATATCGGCAAAGTTACTATTACCTGCGTACCAACGTGAACCCCAGTTGCGAGTAACCGCAAGGCGAAAGCCGGTTGGATGTATTTTCTGTCCCATCGTGACTCCCTTAATTACCGACAGTCACGAAGATGTGACAGGATTGTTTAGAAATGCGGTCGCCACGTCCTTTTGCACGCGCGGTAAAGCGCTTGAGTACAGCAGCCTTTTCGACATAGATGACTTTAACTTTCAATTCATCAATATCAGCACCATCATTATGTTCAGCGTTTGCGATTGCAGACTCGAGAACTTTCTTAATGATGACAGCACCTTTTTTAGGGCTGAATGTCAGTACATTTAATGCGTGTTCTACTTTTTGACCACGAATGAGATCGGCGACGAGTCTGCCCTTTTGAGCTGACAAACGAACGCTGCGAAGAATAGCTTTAGTTTCCATGATCAGCCCTTATTTCTTAGCTTTCTTGTCGGCTGCGTGACCCTTGAACGTACGGGTTAACGCAAACTCGCCAAGCTTGTGGCCGACCATGTTCTCTGAAACATAAACTGGCACGTGTTGTTTGCCATTATGTACAGCGATCGTCAAACCAATAAAATCCGGCATCACAGTTGACCTACGCGACCAAGTCTTAATTGGTTTTTTATCGCGATTAGCCTGAGCTGCCTCTACTTTTTTCAACAAGTGGGCGTCGCAAAACGGCCCTTTTTTTAGTGAACGTCCCATGTTCTATCCCTTATTTCTTACCGCGGCGGGAGATAATCATCGAAGTCGTGCGCTTATTGCGACGCGTCTTCTTACCCTTAGTCTGTTGACCCCATGGTGATACTGGATGACGGCCTGCAGCCGTACGACCCTCACCACCACCATGTGGGTGATCAATCGGATTCATGACCACACCACGAACCGTTGGACGAATACCTCTCCAGCGCATTGCGCCAGCCTTACCAATCTTGCGTAGGTTGTGCTCACCATTACCAACTTCACCGATAGTGGCGCGGCATTCTACGTGTATGCGACGAACTTCACCTGAACGCAATCTCACCTGAGCGTAGATTCCTTCACGCGCCATCAGCACTACACCTGCACCTGCTGTACGAGCGATTTGTGCGCCTTTACCAGGCAACATTTCTACGCAATGCATGGTGGTACCAACTGGAATGTTACGAATCGGCAGGCAGTTACCAGCTTTAATTGGAGCCTCTGCACCATTCATAATTTGATCGCCTACCGCCATGCCTTTGCTGGCGATGATGTATTGACGCTCACCGTCCGCATAGCAAAGCAATGCAATGTGTGCGCTGCGATTTGGGTCATATTCTAGGCGTTCCACTTTAGCTGAAATGCCATCTTTAATACGACGAAAATCAATCACGCGGTAATGCTGTTTATGGCCACCACCGATGTGACGCGTGGTGATGTGACCATTATTATTACGACCGGCAGTCTTAGATTTTTTCTCAATCAGACCTGCAAAAGGACGGCCTTTGTATAGGTCAGGGTTAACAACCTTGACCATGCCGCGCCGACCTGGCGAAGTCGGCTTTAACTTGACGAGTGCCATTATTTAGCCTCCTCAGTGAAGTTGATTTCCTGACCAGGCTTTAAGCAAACGAATGCACGACGGGTGTGATTACGACGACCCGTGAAACGACCTGAACGCTTAATTTTGCCGGCGCGATTTACAACCTGCACTGACTCAACCTGTACTTTGAACATCATTTCAACCGCTGCTTTGATTTCTAACTTGGTTGCGTCTGGTGTAACGAGAAACACGACTTGCTCGTTTTTCTCTGCGACCATGGTTGCTTTCTCAGAGATAACTGGAGCTAGCAACACCTTCATCAAACGCTCTTCTGAATGTTTTACTGTGTTCATGCCAGCATCTCCTCAATCTTTGCCAATGCGGGCTTAGTGATCAACACTTTCTTGTAGAACACCAATGACACAGGGTCTGCATGGCGTGGCTCGCAAATCAACACATTCGGCAGATTGCGTGATGCCAGCAACAGGTTGTCGTTCAAATCATCCGTGATCACGAGTACGGAATCCAAACCCATACCCTTTAATTTTTGCGCAAGAATTTTAGTCTTAGGCGCATCAATCACTAAATCTTCAATAACTGAAAGACGATCATCACGTGCCAACTGTGAAAGTATCGAGCACAGTCCAGCGCGATACATTTTCTTATTTACTTTGTGACTGAAATTTTCATCTGGCGAATTCGGGAATATACGTCCGCCTCCACGCCAGATTGGTGATGACGACATACCGGCACGAGCACGACCCGTACCTTTTTGACGCCATGGTTTTTTGGTGGTGTGATGTACTTCTTCACGATCTTTTTGCTTACGATTACCGCTACGAGCATTCGCTTGATACGCCACTACGACTTGGTGAATCAATGCTTCGTTGTAATCACGGCCGAAAATTGTATCTGGAGCAGCCACATTTGAAGATGACTGACCTTTATCATTTAGGAGCTTAAGTTCCATGCTTTAGCTCCCCTTCTTTTTTGCTTTTGCCTTAATTGCAGGCAAAACAATAACTTGGCCATTCTTCGCACCAGGAACAGCACCCTTGACGAGAATTAGCTGACGATCCACATCAACACGTGCGATCTCAAGATTTTGAACCGTGGTTTTCATATCGCCCATATGACCCGTCATGCGCTTACCTGGAAATACACGACCAGGATCTTGCGCCATACCGATGGAGCCAGGGACATTATGTGAACGGGAATTACCATGACTTGCGCGACCGGATGCAAAGTTATAACGCTTGATGGTGCCCGCGTAACCTTTACCAATGGAGACGCCTTGAACGTCAACCATTTGACCCGCTTCGAATAAGCTAACAGCAATCACATCGCCTGCTTTAAATTCAGCAGCTTTGGAAGCGTCAACTCGGAATTCTTTTAATACCGTACCAGCCTCTACGCCCGCTTTCGCGAGGTGACCTGATATGGCTTTTGTTACGCGCGATGCGCGGCGTTTGCCGAATGAAACTTGGACGGCGGAATACCCATCCGTTTCAGGCGTTTTGATTTGTGTCACACAGTTGTTTGATACATCCAAAACAGTAACGGGAATGGAATCGCCGTCATCCGTAAAGATACGCATCATGCCAACCTTGCGACCAACTAGGCCAAGTTCATGGCCTTGATTGTGGTCTTGGTTCATTTTTTCTCCGTTCCCACCTACGATTGGGTGGGGCTGATATATTTTTACTACAAGGACAGGCAATTCGCCGATCCCAATTTAGCCCGCTAGTATAACTGTGGTTAAGGATTTCAGCAACTTAACTTCATCCTCAACCTTAATTTCATTTATTGCAATTTAATTTCTACATCGACGCCAGCTGGTAAATCCAGCTTCATCAACGCATCAACTGTTTTGTCGGTTGGATCAACGATATCCATCAAACGCTGATGGGTACGAATTTCAAACTGGTCACGTGAAGTTTTATTCACGTGCGGTGAACGTAATACGTCCCAACGTTGAATACGTGTAGGCAGAGGAACTGGGCCGCGAACTACTGCACCAGTGCGCTTTGCTGTCTCAACGATTTCCAATGCGGATTGGTCGATCAGACGATAATCAAACGCCTTCAGGCGAATGCGAATTTTTTGCTTTTCCATGTAACTTCCTTAAAAGAGCGAGTTGCGAGCGACTTGTGCTCGCAACATGATGTGTCAGTAAATGTCTGACGAATTACTCGATGATTTTTGCGACGACGCCAGCACCAACAGTACGGCCGCCTTCACGAATCGCAAAACGTAAGCCTTCTTCCATCGCAATCGGATTGATCAGCTTAACTGTGATCGATACGTTGTCACCAGGCATAACCATCTCTTTGCCTTCTGGCAGCTCAATCGCACCCGTTACATCTGTCGTACGGAAGTAAAACTGGGGACGGTAGTTGTTGAAGAACGGGGTATGACGACCACCTTCGTCTTTCGACAATACATAAATCTCACCAGTGAAGTGCTTGTGTGGCTTGATCGAGCCTGGCTTTGCCAACACTTGACCACGCTCTACGTCTTCACGCTTGGTACCACGTAACAACACACCAACGTTGTCGCCTGCTTGACCTTGGTCGAGCAACTTACGGAACATCTCAACACCGGTACAGGTGGTCTTTTGGGTATCACGAATACCAACGATTTCGATCTCTTCGCCCACCTTTACAATGCCGCGCTCTACACGACCCGTTACAACAGTACCGCGACCTGAGATGGAGAATACGTCTTCCACTGGCATTAAGAATGCACCGTCAATAGCGCGCTCTGGAGTAGGAATGTAGCTGTCTAATGCTTCAGCTAATTTCATGATTGCTACTTCGCCCAATTCGCCTTTGTCACCTTCTAAAGCCAACTTAGCAGAACCACGAACGATCGGTAAATCGTCGCCTGGGAATTCATATTTCGACAGTAACTCGCGTACTTCCATCTCTACGAGTTCGAGCAATTCTGCATCATCCACCATGTCGCATTTGTTCAAAAATACGATGATGTAAGGCACACCAACTTGACGCGCTAACAGGATATGTTCGCGGGTTTGTGGCATAGGACCGTCTGCTGCTGAGCAAACTAAAATTGCGCCGTCCATCTGCGCTGCACCCGTGATCATGTTCTTTACATAGTCAGCATGGCCTGGGCAGTCTACGTGTGCGTAGTGACGGTTTTGGGTTTCGTATTCAACGTGAGCGGTGTTGATCGTGATACCACGCGCTTTTTCTTCTGGCGCTGCATCAATCTGATCATACGCTTTGGCTTCACCGCCAAATTTCGATGACAGCACGGTCGCAATCGCCGCTGTCAGTGTGGTCTTGCCATGGTCAACGTGGCCAATCGTGCCCACATTCACGTGCGGTTTGGTCCGCTCAAACTTGCCTTTTGCCAT
>Ga0209550_10002020_pt1 | contig 19610 bp, 18 predicted proteins | sample LauGreSuBDMM15SN_2_FD_187567 | JGI IMG/M metagenome (GOLD analysis project Ga0209550, IMG submission 187567) | Freshwater lake microbial communities from Lake Michigan, USA - Su13.BD.MM15.SN (SPAdes) (version 5) | ecosystem: Environmental > Aquatic > Freshwater > Lake | place: Lake Michigan... | reverse complement strand
CCTAAATATATCGCAAAATTCCTACTTCTGATCAGCCCTTGGCGTTTATCTAAAACAAGGTCAGTTTTGCATTTCGATGGTCAACGCTGGGATATTGACATCTACAATGGAAATCTCGAAGGTGTGATAACAGCTGAAGCAGAAACTGTTGACTTTGATACACTCGTCGTCCCGGAGTGGGTTGCCGAGGAAGTGACCGAGAACCCTGGGTGGTCAAACAAGAGTTTAGCCCGCTATGGTCTACCTACGTAACATAGTAAAAAATGTGGACAGCGAGGAAAACCAACTGTAAACAAGCAGCATCCACTATAGGTTAGGTGCTGGTTTTCAAGAACGAGTGAGGGTGACTGAAATCCGTTTCAGATCAACTAAAGTTCCGTTCCAGTCTTTGGCTAGTACATCAAATGTTTCTCTTTCATCATAAAGTAGATCATCCAGCAGTCCGAGGTGTTCGAGCGCAGTACGACGTTCAAGTTCTCTGACACCGAACCAGTAAAGTTCATGGGTGAGAAATGATTCAGCATCGAAACGGTCACGAAGCTCGCTAAACTCTTCTAAGTATGTTGATAGCAAACTACTCTGCTGGTGCAAAGAGAGAGGTTTTTCTGTAACCGCTACGAGTGTAGCTCGCAAAGAATGGTTGAAAGCAAGATCTACTGGATCAACCCCTGATTCTAGCAGAGATTGAAGAAAATGAGATATCTGATCGCTATCCTGCAACGAGATGAGGACTGAAGCAACTGGTTGAATCCCACCATCTCTGAGTGTAGAGTAAGCTGCGGTATGGTTACTGATACGACGGCTGAGCAGATTGAAGGGTTCACCTTCTCCTATTCGCCTATTTATATCTATGAAAAACGAGAGAAGATATTTTGATAGTGCCGCTCCGGCACGATCGTGAACTCTCGGAGCATCGTTCTTCACATAGACATTAGCATGGTAATCATCATGGAGGGTGACAAGTTCGAGGACGCTGTTACCGAGAACACTTCTAGCAAGGGCATCTTGAGCAGGATTGACCTGATCAAAAGCGGTCATGAGCGGGTTGGAGAAGTAGAAAAGCTCAACAGCACCGTCAACAGCATCGGATTCGGTCCATGGGGTTCTCTGTGCCACAGTAACAATGGTCAAAGAATGAAGAGGTTCTGCACGTGTTCAAAGCCCTCAACTGAAAAACTACCCCCGGTAGAGTATGAGGGCATTCTGTCTACACCCGATGAATTGATATCTGAGAGAGCTGACATAGTTCAATTATAGAATCGTAGGAAGTAGCCAACGATTCCGCGCAGAGGGTTTACTGGTTTTCAGTGACAGAGCAGAGGGTAACAATTCCTTGAGATAAGGTTGTCCTTACGCTCACGGTCAGTGTTTCTAGCGGGTAGTTCACCCACTCATAACGAAGGGTCCTCGGAATCTGCCTCATCTTTACGGCGAGAACGGTCAACAACTCCTTTCACGGTGGTGTATATGCCTTTGGTAACAGCAGTTGAACGTTTAGAGAAGTTCTTGACGGTGTGTAGTGCTTGCGCTTCGAATGCTTTTCCAGCTGGGGTCGCTTGGAAAGCACGATGAAGTTGAAAAGCAAAGACAACAGCTTTGAAAGTGATCCGAACTACTTTGATTGAACGTCTGATCATAGCTCAGTATGGTCGTCTACAGATCGTACTCGGCAAGTAAGGATCAGAGAAGAGCTCGTTAGTGAAACCAGCGCTTCTTACATCAATTCACTATTATCTACATGATGTGATATTCAGCGACGACGTAATGCAGTACGCGCAAGATGAAAAAGCTCTTTCACGTTCGCATTAGAGCTACCATGAATACGGTTTGCAAATGTGTAGGGTACATCCGCTGTGACAAGATCTTCGAAACTGAGAAGAATCTCGAGCAATATCTTGAAACCTTCGGGTCGAAGGCTGTTAGTATTCACTGTTTCCCGTCGAAGCATAAAACAACCGGAAAGAGGGTCGCTGACCTTTCGCAGTCGACTCCGACGGAGTGCGCGCACCAGGAGAGTGCCCAGTTTTGAAGCTGCAACTCGGAGCGTACTGGAAAGCCCTGCATGACTTCCACCTGTGACATACCTGGAAGCAATAACAAGGTCCGGGTTGTCTTCCTTGAGCGCGCGAGAGTACAAAGCCGTGAGAGTTTCAGGAGGGTGTTGTAAATCGCCGTCGATCACAGCTACCCAGGTTGTGGTTGCTGCGTTGAATCCAGCGCATACCGCTCCTCCGAGCCCACCCTCTCTTTGACCAGGGCCGCGATGTATGACTTTTACGTGGGGATCAGCGAACGCGGAGATCCTCTCTGCTGTGTTGTCGTCGGAGTCGTCAACGAAGATAACTGCTGCCGGATATAAAGGAAGAAGTCGTTGCAGTAGAGGTTCAACGTTTTCGGATTCGTTTCTTGTAGGGATGACAACAGTGACATCGTGAAGCGCTGCAAGCTTCTTTCCATCAGTAACTTCACCATATTTCATGTGAGTGACGGTCCGGAAGATACCTTCACCCGCCGAAAGCATAACGGGAATAGAACCAAATAGGATGTAAGGTGCTTTTACAGTAGTATCTTGTAGATGGAAAGTCGTGTTGTTCGGAGACAATGCTGTATTTCTTGTTTCAGAGTGATATCCTTGGAGAAGGTTCGCTTGTAACGAAGATGCTATAAAGATGCGAACCTACTATAAAGTTCGCATTATGAACGAAAATGGTAGAATGTGAGCGCAAGTTCCCTAGCCGGTAAGATCCTTTCCTCCATAAGTGATTGCAAGACTAACTGAGTCTGATCCCATCAAACTACGCGTATATTCAGGGAAAGAAAAACGTCCCCACGGTGAAGTGGGGACGTTTTCGTAGAGTGACATTTCCTATTTGCTGAGTTCGACGGTTGCGTCGATGATCTCAGAAACTGAACCTTGCCATGTATCAACTAGAGACCAGAACGTTGACCAGCCTGCGACACCTAAAGGGTCGAGATGATCTTGAAGTTCCTGAACTATCTCTTTCGTGATTTTGTGATGTGCTCCGATTTCGGAGATGATCACGTTTTTAGTCGTGTGCTCAGGTTGCGTAGCTTGACGCGACGCTTGCTGCACGACACGGTTGACACCGCTAGAAGTAGGAGATCCTAGTTGAGCGCGTACCCAATCAGCAATTGTCGGGTAGCGGTTAGCTCCCAAGATTTTCACTGATTCGACTACGAACATCTTATCTTCATCTTCAACACATTCCCATGATGTAGTGATTGACCCACGTTCCTTTCTTTGGGAACGAAGTTCTTTCAACTTCATGTACATGTGTTGACTGGAAGCTGGTCGCCAACGCGCCCAAGTTCCATATGAGGTAGATTGAGGTGCGGAGTTGAGTCCACGCTCGACGAGATCACCGGGAGTGTTAGGGTTTGCGAGCATAGTCAGCAACACTTCGAGAGATGCTGAACTTTGACGCCCACATTTCTCAATGTTCTGCAGGACCTGTTCGAAGATCGAACGGTCATACAGGTGTCGTGAACCTACAGCTGCTTCTAAGAGATGGAGTCGTTCAGTTCCAGTTGCAACTGCAGCTGGGATGAGCGATGGTCTCATGTCGAAGAGGCGGTGTAGCGCTGCTCGGAAGAAGGCCATGCGAGGCAGAGACATCAGTTCGATGGCCTCAGTCTCAGTAAACATGTCAGGATCGCCAAGATGGTGAAGTAAAGTTGAACCTTGTTCAACTAACGCGACCTGCTTGATACGGGACGTCGGGACTGAGCCGCTGACTAACCAGTATCTTGCTTGGTCGGATGTCATCCAACCGGCTTTGATGACCATGTCAGCCATCTCTTCGGTGCAGCCGTTCAACCCTTTCGAAAAAAGCGCGTTTCGAACAGTTATGCGCTTCTCTTTGAGAAGTTCAGCGAGTCTTGTTCTGTCAAGTTTGCCTGTGGCAAGTGCCACGACAACAGGCGCTTTCGTTTTCTTGGTCAACTTGTACCAGACAGCGTCGTCTAGTTCTGGGTTGGCTGCAAGATATTCGGCGATTTCAGGGTATGTTGAGAGCACGCTCTCCTGAGCGGACTTACCGCTTACTCGACGTGCCAGAATTGGCACGACATGTGTTGTGAACATGGTATGCCTTTCTGGTTTAGGGGACACGGAAGTGCCCATATGTGAGTTACCTCTACTACGGTCGGTGCGCAGCAACGCGGCGCAACGAATACCAGATCTCCTGGACACCGCGAGGAAAACTGTACGATGAGATCTCGGGACATGGCATTCACGACCCGCACGATAAATAAGAGAGGCGCAAAGGAATGGAGAAAGTTCGTGGCTCATAACATGAGAGAACGTCTAAAAGTGATAGGACTTGTTGTGCTTCTCGCAATAATTGCAGTTACTGCCTTCCTAAGTCTGGGTCGCGATGACATGTCTCCGATGGCTCCAGGTCCTTATGAAGTGAAACCAATTTGGGGAGCCGACTCCGGAATTATCATACCTATGGAGTCAGATGATCTGGGAATCGCAGCGCAAATGAAGGTAGAAGATGACGGAATATATGTCAATCTTGAATCGTCGAAGCCATACACGGATCCTGCAGCCTAAACGGATTGCACGGTAGACCCTTCGCCTCAGAAAGCAGAAGAGGAGATGTTCACCGGCGGGGGAGTGGACGTAGCCGAGAACCCCGACACCGTAAGATAACGTGAAGATCCCAAATACTGTGAAGATTTATACCGGGAAAGTACATCAGCTACTCAAAGTTGTGACAAACCACAAACTCCCAACAATGATAAAGAAATATGTTGGGGTTGTAGCTGTGTCGATTTTGGCGACAACTTCTGGAATTATGTTGTTTGGTATGAGCACAAGTGACATCGGACCTTTGAAAACTGAGGTGCGTTTCATCCCGGCAATAACCGGTGGGTCAGTAATTGACCTAGGCCTCCTAGGGGAGATACATTTCGACTCACATATCGGACCGTTGCGAGTAGATGTTGAGGTACGCTCGATGAGCGCAACAACAGCAGGTGACATTGTAGCATCTGAAGAGCTTGAAGAGTTCCCGCAAGACGCGGCAAAAGATCTTCGTAAAGCGCTCCTCATTACAGGAATAAATGCTGCGGCAGGCGGACTGGCAGTTTCACTCCTGGCAAGCTGGTTGATTTACCGTAAAAAGCGAGAAGTTCTCACGGTTGTCGGCACTTCAATGGTGCTGTTAGCAACGGTATGCGGATTGATGTCAATGACCTACAACCCTTCAGCTATACTCGAGCCCCGATACCGAGGACTTGTTGCTTCTGTACCAACTCTCATCGGTGATGTGCAAGACATTGCAGAGAACTTCGACCGGTACCGGTCCCAACTAGACAAGTTACTGCTGAACGTTTCGAAATTGTTTGAGTCGGGAATGAACTTGCCTTCTTATGACGCAGGAAACAATACAGTAAAACTTTTACATGTGAGTGACCTGCATCTCAACCCTCAAGGTATGGACATGATACGCATTCTCGTGAAACAGTTCGGAATTGACGTAGTTGTGGACACAGGAGATATCAGTGATCACGGAACTTCCGTAGAAGATCCTTACCTGGATGAGATCGCTAGAGTCAATGCCCCATACATGTTCGTACGCGGAAACCATGACTCTATGCACACAGAAGATGTCATCAGGTCGAAAAGTAACGCTATCGTTCTTGACAACTCCGACATAGTCACCATTGCCGGGTTGACTTTCTCGGGAGTAGGAGATCCAAGGTTCACGCCTGACAAGTCAACCCCTAAAATAGCTGAAAAAGCGGTTGTTGACCTGGTTGCTGCTATGGCTGCTACTATCAAAGGTAAAGGCGTTGACATAGCGTTGGTACATGACGCCACCGCTACTACTCCATTGAAAGATAGAGTCGCTCTGATCCTCTCCGGTCACACACACAAACGAGAAACTGTTCGGCTTTCAGATGTGACAACACTCATGGTTTCTGGTTCAACTGGGGGAGGCGGCCTTCGTGCGCTTTCAGGAGATAAACCAGCTCCTTTAGAAGCGACAATTATTCACATTTCGAAGACTACTCGTCGAGTTGTAGCCTGGGATGAGATCACTATGGGTGGACTAGGTTCAGCCACCGTTCAAGTGACTCGGCATCTACCTAAAACTCTTCACGCCGCCCGATAACTGTTGACGGGTAGAACGGAGATCAGTACGGTCGATACTGTCAATGCCGATCCGCCCGTTCCTTGTGGTCCAAACAACTGTGCGTACGCCTACTTCTATCAGTCGTGCCAGACAAAACTCACATTGTCGAGCGCTTGCAGCACTAACATCTTTCAATAAACGGGCAATATAGACCGTTGACCTCTGGGGAGAACTATTTATAGCAATAGTTATTTCGTCGTGACGTGACACATGATGTCAGTCTTTGGAAACCGGCCTGTTTTTCCGGGTGTTGACTCCCTCACCGAGAATACGGCCCGAACAAACCGCTACGGCACCCATCCGAATGCAGGTACGAGGATAAATTGTGACAGAGGAGAATAAACATGGAAAAGCATTCTAAAATTCCTGACGTTCAATCAAGTATACAGAATACTCCGTACTTGAGATACTCTGTTAGTTCATTGTTGTTGTGGCCGAAACTGGCAGTATGACAACCAGTCTACCAGGTAAAACTCTGAGTCCTGCCCTGATCCACTCCACGCTGAATAGGCTACGGTTTCGTACTACGCTAGCAGTTCTGATGAGTGCTTTGGTGTTGACAGGTTGCGGGTCAGATCCCAGACCTCCAGCTATCGCTGCTGCAAACTGGTCGAACTATGAGGTCACTGATCGTGACACAGTGGTAGCCCTTCTCAAAAGATGGTTGACTGAAGCAAAAGGAACCGAGGGAGTGTTCGTGGTTCTCGATGGGATGAACATGGCTGACGCTCGAACACCGATGCTGATCACCCATGCAAACGGATGGAGATCAATACAATTGACTGGACAACACGGAAGTTGGGAGAATCGAACGCTTGGGTCGAAACAGAACCCGGTAATCGTCTGGGTTCGTGATATGATACCAGGTGAAACAACAGCTGATATCGTCATATGTGATCGAAAAGTGTGCACTGATGTGACAGCGTGGTACATGCTCGCAAATTTCAATGACCAGTTACAATTCCCTGATGAGATCGGTGGGCTTCTCCCTCAAGATGCTGCAGGGGTGAGCCGACTCGGAACCAGCGACACTTTCATCATCGAATTTTACCTTGAACATATTGATGACGAAGTGACAGGTTCAATCATATCAGATGCGGGTATAGAACAATACACTATCAAGGATCGTGTTTACGTTCGCGGTCAACGAGACGGCGGGACTGGGACAGAAGATTGCGTCGGATGGGTTGACCGGTTAGAAGATCTGGAAACAGACGCGGACAGGTACCCATACTTCTGTTTTGCTTCAAACGTCGGTGTGTTCAGCGGAACACGAAACAACAGCGGACTCAAAAGTTTTGAGGTTATCTCATCAAGGTTACCGCATGCACCTAAAGTTTCATCTGATCTCTACGGAGATCTTTCAGATGACGATAAAGCTGTACTGCAAATGCTAGGCGCTGTTGACCCGAAATGGGCAGAACGACACGACCGTTGACATCAAAAATTTATAGCAAGTTGGAGTTTCTATGGAAGATCAACTAAATAAAGAATAAAAGAGAAAGCAGTAATGAAACAAGAGTAATGGCTATGTTCAGTCTAAGGAAATTGAATCTACTATGCGTTAGCAGCAGTAGAAAGGGGTGCGTATGTGCTCAGCGGTTACGAGGCTAGCTCTGCTGCAGCGGCTGCACTTCACGGTGACAAGCTTCACGGATTGCTTTTCTTTTTTCATGAAATAAACTATAAAAGTGAAACTACATAGGGCAAGAGGGCAGTGGTGCGATTACCGCGCACTATTGCCAAAACGCTACTTTCAAGAATAGTAAAAAATGTGAATATGCGTTTGAAAGTCCTCTCAATTCTAGTCGTGACACTAGGTATCATGTTCGCTTTTCTAACATTAGCAGAGTACAACCTCCAAAACGAAGCCAGAAAGCAGCTCGTCCCTCAACTCTTGCTAAACGAAAAAATAACGCCTGTAGCGGAACTGGGTGTTACTGGGACAACGTCAGAAGCGGTAGTGGCATTCGACCCTGTTGAACCAGAGATCGATCTAAAAATATGGGATTCGCAAAATCAATATACCAATGCCTCGAACATTGCTAGGTTTTCCGCTGGTCCTGAGGTTAGTCGGCAGGTGAAACGGCCCTTACGGGTAGGTGCTATACGGGTCCTTGTTGTTGGTGACTCTTATGTGTGGGGCCATGGAGTTGAGGATCCAAACAGCATCTGGCCATATCTACTCGAACAAGAGTTGAATAGTGACGGGGGGGCCCACTATGAGGTCATAACCTTAGGTCGTATGAACTCGTCACATATGAACATGGCTGATTGGCTAACAGAACGGAAGGTTGCTGAACTGAAACCAGACATCGTAATTCTAACTCATCACGATAACGATACGTTCCCAACTTATAGTGAAGAGGCGTTATGCAAGCCTCTTGGAACATGCATGGAGCAAGGAAAATTACCTACCCAAGCACACTCTGATGAACAAATACGTAGAGTTGCTTGCATAGAAGGCGACTCATCACTGTTCAGTATAGTAATCAAAAAGGTGAGTAAGATTTTCCCTATGGTGGCTAGAAAAGCTGTCAACAGATATTGTAACTCGGAAAGGTTTGTTGAGGGTGACTTCCGTGAAAGCGAAATGAAGATGAAACAACGACCACATGAATCAAAGTACTGGCCTTTGTACATTTCAGCTGTAGGGAGGATAGGTAAAGTTCTTACTGACAAGCCTGCCTACCTCTTCTCCTACGCGCAGATGACATCTAATCCAGAAATAACTGAACTAGTAAGAGCCCAGTTCGAGTCTGTCGGTATCGCGTCAATCCCAGGCCCCGTAACAACTGACCTAATCAATAGCAGGCAAACATCTGAACTAAACGTAAATCCTGTAAACGACCATCCCTCGCGTTTGCTTGCCTCAGCCTATGCACGCGACGTTGCCGCATTCTTGAAGTCACAAGCAGTGAAGGCAAAAAATATGATTCAAGAAAAAGCACCGATAAGAGCTGCGGACCCACTTATCTCATCATACCTGCCTGTGGGACTGTTGGTAAGTAAACCAGACCAACAGAAGATGTCTGTAAGCGTTGGATTGAAAAGCCCAACAGGATTCCCAGTACTTGCAAATGGTAAAAAAATACACGCACCTTGCGCTACAATTGGACGACCTTATGCTCGAATAATGTTTGACCAGAATCTTACGAGCATAGACAGAGAAATACAGCTTTCATTTTCAATTGAAGCCCCCAAACCTTTGATTGTGATCCCTGTTTATCATGATAAGATGAACCGAGAGGTTCTAGGCACCCCTATACCAGTTAGGGAAACACTTCACGCCAAGTTACCAAAAAAAGTTGCTGGCGTTATGATCGCAAGTACGAAATCTGGTTGTGACATGGTTGAATGGTTCACCCCTCCATTCACGCTGATTGTAGAAAAACCCAAAGCCCTATAGGAATACTACCTCAAAATCATAGATGCTATAAAATTTATTTGGATCTACTCCGTAATCAAGAAAGATGAGAATAGATATTGGTTGCTATGCATATACTGATGCGCGACATGAGATGAGGTAAGCGGAAAGTCAAAAAGGTGCGTCCTCGACTCCTTATCATATCTTTTCTGCTTGTATTCACCATTTTCGGGCTGGCAGCAGCTGCAACCTTCGAGCTTTCGTTAGCCCGGGACAATCACAGCGCAATAAAAGAACAAGCCCAAAAGTACACTTTTGACCAAGATAACAGTGATGGGGTAAAAATCGTAACAGGAGAAGGGGAGATAGTACCATTTCAAACAAAAAACAATGACTCTATTGACATGAGCATCAAAATACCTGACAGCGTCGAGATTTGGCACCGTGAAAACGCGTATATGATGGCTCAGCTGGACAGACGCCAACGTTTAGCACCACTACCTCTCGGAAATCATGTTGCAAGCCCCGAGGACAACAACCAGGATGCTTTTAGAATTCTCGTTGTAGGAGACTCTTACGTGTGGGGTTTCGGGCAATATGACCTGGACCGAGTCTGGCACCGCCGTCTCGCAACCTATCTATCTGAAAACGGTAAACCTGGGCAATACGAGGTCATGGCGATCGGCCTTGGTGGGCGAAGTATTGTAAGTTACGCTGACTACCTCAAAGAAGATGTAATCAAAACCTTACGCCCTGATTTGATCATGGTAGGTTTCTTGACCAACGATTGGGTGCCGGATGAGGCGGAGTCTATCTGTTCAAATCTGAAAAACAAAGCGCCTGGAACTGATTGTACAGCTGGTGACTGGTACATCCGGGAGGATTACGTAAAATGCATGAACGGTGAATCGAACCTTCTCGGTTCTTTTCTACAAAACATTGTGAAAAAAGTGTTCCCGCGAACAGCGAACGAGTTCACAGAGCGAATTTGTGAGACAAAAAGTAGACCCGACGCTACATTGAGTAACACGGAGCGTAGAGCTATGCAGGATAGGCCAGAGAGAAGTATATACTGGGAGAAGTACAAGAAGACAGTTGAGCAAATTCGTGTGCAAGTAGGTACGGTTCCTATTGCCATTCTACCTCTTACAACAAAAAATATTGTTCACAAAGAAGAAGTCTATCAGGTATGGCGTGACGCGGGTATCGATGTTATAGCCAACCCTGAGACCAAAAAGATACTGGGATCTGTTCGTGCAGAAGATGGCAAGTCGCTATGGGTGAACCCAGCTGACAATCACCCCAACCTTCTACTAAATAATGCTTATGCGCAAGATGCGTTGGTATATGTGAAGGAGAAGTTCAAAACAATAGAGAAATCTTTCGTAGAACAGAAGATGTCATTGTTATCGAACTACAGCCCGTCATCAATGTCTTACAAAGTTGATAGTGAAAGTAATATAGTGACGTTCGTACATGATGGAGAGAACGAAGTCAGTAGGAGACAGACAATAAGTAACGATATCAGAGGTGTTAGTCGCCCTCAACAACAGGTCCCATGCGCGATGTATGGGAGACCACATGCGCGGTTCGTATTGAACCCCCAGGTTTTGAACCAAAAAACAAATGCGAAAATCACACTCGAGGATTCTGAATATTCAACTCTAATACTTTCTCAAGTTACCTATGACGCAAGAGGAAACCAGCTTTTCAGTAAACCGTTTCAGCTTCAGAAAGGTGTTTCCGTTGTCCTTTCTTTCAGCTCTGAAACAACCGGATTCGTTATCGCTTCACCAAAATCAGGTTGCGACCTAGATAAGAGAATATCACTCGCACGTTTCCGTCTGACCATCGAGAAACTCTAAAATACAAAGCGACCATAAAAAATGCAAGAGTAATCATTGTAATAGATTTATTTACTATCATTTGATGGTTAGAGTGAAATTCAAGAGCGCCTTATGCATAAAAGTCGATAGGCGTAATTCATGACGTCTGCCAAAGAAAAGAGTCAAAGGGTGGCAGCTTACGCTGCCACCCTTTGCGGATGTTGAAGACGCGAACATGATCAAATCAGCTGATCGACCGCATCAAGAAGTCCTGAAAGACCAGAACTCCATTCTGAAGCTAAACCGTTGAAGGTCTCCCAACGTTTATCATCGTCGCCGAGGCGTTCTATGACAAGGTTTCGAGCAAGTTCTGCTACTGCAGGGTGATCGAACACCTTTGAGATAGGGTAGATTTCAAGAGCTAGAACCGGATTTGACTGTATTACTTTTGTGTTGTCAACCCAGTAAGGTAAATGTACGGAATCCGCGCAAGCATATCGGAGCATTTCTTCAGCGTCAACAACAGAAGCAAATGTTTCGAAGATATCAAGACCAACGCGGGCGTCAAGAAAAAGTTTCGCTGATTCTATAGTAAAATCAGATCTTTTTGTCAATGCTTCTGCTAAGGCTTCATCGAACCAGCGTACATCTTCCACAAGGATCTCGAACGGGGTGTTCGGGTTCCCGGCAGCTGCAGCTAACGCTTCTTTACGTGAATGGTAAGAAGCAGACGAAACTTGTTTGTACAGAGCACGTATGGTATCGGGATCAGTTTCAACACCTAACGCGTCAATCGCGTCCTGTATCGGGTCTGAAAGCGAACGAGAAGCGAACTCGTTGATAATCTGCTGAGCGTTGCTCGTGAAAACAGTTGTATCGTTGAGTGACAGCAACCGAGTCTGAAGTTCTTTACGACCAATGATGTCAAGAGCGTTCCAGACTGTGTCCAGAGCCGTTCTGACATTCCAGCCTGCAACATCAGATTTGAGTAACTCAATCACTCTTTCCGCAGCGTTTCCGACAACATTGGGACTGATAACCCCAACAAGGCCGACAATCTGCGCAGGAGATTTCGCAAACATGATAGCATGGTCACGAACTTCTTGCGGAAGATCAGCAAACATTGAGCGTACGTTGTAACTCGCTGAGTAGGAGTCACGAACCGTTGTTACAGCACGCTCTGCAGCTTTTTTACGGGCTTCTAGAGGAGCGCTAACGTTCACCAACAGGGCAGTTGCCACCGAAGCAGAACTGTGTTTAGCCAACTCGTTGTAGACATCTGCGGGTAGATCAGTACGAGCTGCAAGCTCTGCAAGTAAAGTGGCACGTTTCTCAGTGGAGAAACGAGCGACAAGATCTTCAGTGGTACGACCCGGACGACAAGCCCAAGCCATGAGAACTTCAGCCTCACCACGTTTAGACAAAGCTACTTCCACCTCAGGGTCAAGATTACCAAGACCAGCAAGGCGAATAAGTAAAGTGTTATCTTTCGTTGCCGCGGCGTATTTGAGGACTCGACGCTGCAGTTCCGCAGGCGAACCATCAGTACACAAAGCATGAAAAAGATTTGATGTTGATTCGTTAGACATGGACCGTCCTAAAGAGTATCCTGACGCGTTGTTACGCCAAGGTGTGAGATATGTCTTTCACCGTTGCGGGGAAGAACTCCAGGAGAAGCGCAACTACTTGATCAACAGGAAAAGAAGCGAACAAGTAAACAACCCTGGGAAGTCTAGAAGAAAACCATAAAAGTAGGTAGTTACGTGGAAAAGGAGACATTTGACAACAAAGTCACCATTTCAGCATGGTCAACACAGAGAGGATGAAAACCTCTAGGGGTTCACAGCCCTCCTAGAGATGCGATCTAAAATGAAAGTTGTTAGTAGTTGATCAGAGCCAAGAATATGCAAAGATGAGGGAAAGCATATCTGGAAAAGCATTATAGCTCTAGAGTCCCTTGTTTTCGTCCTCAGCCTGTAACAGAACATAAGGTGTGAATCTCGAGAAAGCTCTTCAGGTTTGGATCTATGAACACGCAGCTCTCGCTTGTTCTCTGCGTACACTGCAGAGATACAACGCGATGCTCAGCGAAGGGATAGCGTCGATAGGGTCAGAGAAACTAGTTACCGATGTGAGCAGTGCAGATGTTGCGGCGGCGATGTCCGAATGCCGGAACCGTGTTGATCTCCGAAACCAGGCAGACCGACCCCGTTTCACTTCAAGCGTGGTGCTATTTCACGCTGTTCTCAGATCGTTCTTCAATTGGGCCACGCTGCTATCCAAAGAAAGCCTCTAGATCGAATCAATACAACCGAAGAGCAGCTGCACAAATCTGGATGACTGTACCGCCTGACAACCAAAACAGATAACTATAAAAGTTTGTGTTAGATGAAGAGGAGTGCGGAGATGACGCCAATAACGATGCCACTCAGATGCCCTACATGATCAACACGACCTTGTCCGAACGTCATGACAGAATCCAGACGAGTGTTCCCTTTACGTGCCGCGTACAAAGAAATGCCGGTGAACATTACAAGGAAAAGCCAGGCTGGCATCGGGATGAAGAGCAGAAAAAACGTCGAAGTAGGGTACAGAACAGTGAAAAAGGCGACAAGTACCAGCACCGCTCCGGACGCACCTACAGAAAGATGTCGCACATGTCGGAATCTTGAGACAAGAACATTCAAGTAGCTGGAAGCCAAAGCAGCAAACAAGTAGAACAACCCGAACATGACACCACCGAGAACTCCGAACCGGTTGATCATGACTCGCTCAACTCCGGTCCCGAAAGACCATAACGCGAAGCAGTTGAAAAGAAGATGGAGCGCGTCACCGTGAACTAAGCTGGTGCTGATGAGGCGTGAACTCTCACCTCTACGAACAGCCTCGCTGTCAAGAAGTAGAGGTTCTGGTTCCAAACGCCCTTTCAGAACCCTCACACTGGTGACTACAGTAACATACAGGATCGCTAAAGTCACAAGAGGAAACGGAAAATCTTTGATGAATAACGGTGTAGTGCTGGCTACAGCTATTGCTGCAATGAGGGTTCGGACCGGTGACCCACGGAAGTTTGTACGGAGAAAGTTTCTGCGTGGTAATCTGTGCAATGACGTTTCAATGGAACGTTGTTCGATGCTGTCTAAAACGTCAGGGAACACACCTAAATCACCACCTTTGTCAATTTTTACCACGCAACGTCGACAAAGGATCTCGTTGTTGCGAACAGTTCGACCACAGAGGCATTTCACCTAAACGACTGTTGCGACATCATGGATGTGAGCACGAGATGGCTTCGATATAAACCATGTGACATTCAGGTAGTAACTGATCCAAAATTTTAGAGATGTAAGCGGACCGGAGCACAGCACACATATCACTTTGGTAGACAGGCTAAATTTCTGTTTATCGGAGCGGTCCGGGCGCCCCAATAGTAGATTCTACTTGAAAAAGATAGAAGAAAGGAAAGAACATGGCAATAGTGCAAGGTTCACATGTGACTATCAGTATACCTGGTGGGGACACATTCGAAGCAATCGTGTTGGAAGTTCGAGGGGACGAGATCGTCGCCCAGGAAAAAGGAACGAAACGAGCAGAGATTTTCCCTCTCCGTTTCGCAAAGTAACTACGGAGCTCCATATTCAAAACAGAATAGAGCATAGAAGGACCCGGTCCTGACAGGCCGGGTTCTTTACATTTAGAACAAATATAAGACCAGATGTAACTTCAAGAACATCTAAAAAGCAAATATATTACAGCATGTCCCCTGTTGGTAGATAATATCTGATACTAGGTTGTTTACGGGTTTGTTTGTTGAGCCCAGAGCTCTTGTGGGTGGTTGCCCATGCCCTGGCAAGTGAAGTAGTAACTATAGGTCATATGTCTAACTTTCTGTTACGTTTCAGTCGCACCGAGGCCTTCTCAGGTGTTCTAATCATTGCCGCAGCAACAACCGCGTTCCTTTGGGCGAACCTAACCACAAGCTACACAACATTCTGGCATACACAGGTCAGTTTCGGGTTAGGGATACACACATTTGCAACAGATGTGGATTACATCATCGGTGAAATTGCGATGAGCGCATTTTTTCTTGTTGTCGGTTTGGAAATCCGTCGCGAGCTCGTTTCTGGTCATCTTGCAACACGAGCATCCCGAGTAGCTCCAGTTGTTGCCGCGGTTGCAGGAACCATACTACCAGCCGCTATCTATCTGGCATTTAGCCTTACCAGAGGATCGTAACGGTTGGCCCATCCAAACAGCAACAGATATAGCACTAGTCATTGGTGTATTTGGTCTGCTCTCTTCGAAACTTCATCCCGCGACCAGAGTGCTCCTCCTGAGCATCGCCGTGCTCGACGACGTGATAGGAATAGGTCTCCTCGCGTTACTGTCAACAGGTGCACTGAAACCTGTACCGTTATCTCTCGCGGTAGCCATAACCGCAGCGATGGCCTGGATGAGTCGCCATCGTGAACCCCCGATCATCGCCCTGTTGATGCTGTGGATAACTCTACTGGTTATGTTGTCAACTGGGGGGTTACATCCGTCTCTGAGCGGTGCGCTGGTCGCGATCGCAGCACCTTCACGACGCCCACAAAACAAGCACACAACCGAACCATCCGAAAAGCATTTTACAGAAACGGAAGATGACCTGACTTTCGACGATACGTATGAGATCACACCAGTGGAACGCCTCGAACTAGCTTTACTTCCGTGGGTGTCATACCTTGTTCTACCACTTTTCGTACTTTCCCATGCTGGTGTAACTTTTGACACCGAAAACGAAACTACAGCCGCTGTCGCATTCGGGCTAGCGATTGGTAAACCGGTCGCATTGATAAGCTCCCTACTTCTGGGTCGCAAACTACGCCTCTTGACCCTCAACGACGGTATAGAAACCAAAGATATAGTTGTCGTAGGGTTACTTTGCGGTGCTGGCCTCACCGTAAGCTCACTGCTAGCCTCTGCTGCCCTCCCAGACGCCGGACCAGCCACCCTAGGTATACTTCTTGGCAGCTCTTTCGCCATCATAGCGGCAACTTCAGCGGCTCTCATACATAAAAGAAAGAAAAACCGGAACGATCATCAGCAGGCATAAAGCAGAACAACATGACACCCTGAAATCAGGGTGCTAGAAGGTTATCGTAGCGAAATCTACGCAAAAGAAAAGAAGGGGTAGTAGAAAAAAGTGCTCTTTCAGATCATGAGAATAGAAAGCACTGCGCCAGCCAAAATGATAAAGAACACGAAGTTGAGAAGATACCTACGCTTTATAGCTTTGTCCTCTTCACGGACAGGAAGAATGAACGCAGCAACAATGTAAGCTAGGAAAGCGGCACCACCAGTGAAAAGGCTGAGAAGGACCGTAATGACTCGAACCAGGTTCGGATCAATTTTGAAATAGTCGGCGATGCCTGAGCACACACCGGAAAGCATTCTTTTCTCGAGGTTCTTCGCAAGTTTCAACGGTTCAGTCATCATAGCCTCCATTACACGCCATAACAGGCGATGAGAACAATGGTGTAGACATTTCCTGTTGATGCAATAATTTAGGCCCTCTCAACCCTCAACTGGAAGATCGAACCTGAAAGGGCGCGCACTGGAAGCAAAAAAACAAGAAGAATACGCTCAAGGGAAAACTGCCTTGAAAAACCAGAAGCCCGTGCGCCGATATCATCGCGCCACACTACCGCACCCCACCTAAGGCATCTAAGATCACCAGAATGCCTGTTCTGGGAGTTGTAGCCGGCCTTTACTGCGCACCACCGAACTATACGGAGCATCGAGCCTGTGCGTCCGGCGTTTACGCACACACAGTAGAAAATATATACGGAATGATGTCGGGTACGGTAAAGAGAAAGAGGAAAATGAACATGTTGAAAAAGTTGATGGTCGTAGCTCTAATAGCAGTACTGGTCAACCCATCTATTGGAGCATCCGCTACAGCGCCAGCAGATAAGAAACTGACGGTTGCGCAAGGGAAAAGAATCTACGACCAGGCAGTGAAAGCCACCTCCATTTGGATGGCAAACACCCCGTTCAGTAAAACCTCCACCATTGAAGACAGCACAATCACTGGGCGTCCTTTCACCATCACCAATGAAATCATCGACCGGAACAATAACATTTCTTTCGAGGAGAACGGTGAAAAATCCTTCATCATCGGCGAAACAATGTACGATGAGATCAAAGAATATGGGCTAGCGGATTTCGAACTTGCTATCGCTGAAGATCTAGGCCTGAACCTCAACGCAAAATATTTGAGCATGGAACCTTTACTAGTGAACCCTGATTACCCGTTGATAGAATTTCGTGCCGTTTTCCGTTTATGGGCTAGCCCTGATTTCACAGGAGACCGTACCGGAGCAAAATCAACAGCGGTAACTTACCGTAAAACAGGCTCAACTGAGCTTTTGACGGTCACGCTCAACTACACAGCAAAGAACGGTCTACCAGCAGCGAAACGTGTCTATACAACCAAAATCGAACGCGGTTTGATCATCACAACCACAGCGTTGGAGATATCATCCGGTGATAGGTACAGAACTACTACCACGTTCAAAGCGTTCTCCGGGACAATCACCGCACCCGCAGGCCCATACCTCGATTACACAAGAATATTTTTGGATCCCCGCTACGGGAAAGTGCCTGACGGTAAATCTGCAGGTATAGCACTAAAGTCCTATGTTCGTGAAGCTAAAATAATAGCTGCGTTCGAAAGTGTCGAAAAGCTATCAATAGAGATCTGGAAGATGATAGCAAAAGATGTGGACAAGATGGTCATCTACGATAAAGGTGTCGAATTCTCCTACGGCCCTGAAAACGACAAACGTGCCTGTGGTGTTTTCACCGACGAAGGCGCAGACCTCAAACTAGTAACTTGTTCAGAACTAGGCTTCACCATACTCTAACCTGAACGAACCTAGCAAAAAGAAGAACCACGAAAGGACCCAGCCGAAAGGTGAGGGTCCTTTCGCCATACACCAGAAACACCGAACACAGAACCAGCTAGAAAAGAAACCATATTGCAGAGCAAACAATCAGATACGATACTCTAGGTAGTAGAGTTATCTACTTTGTGGAGCGGTTACGGAAACGACGAACCCAGTCTGCAAGCAGAAACGCGGTGAGAACCAAATTGTAGATTGCGAAACGTTCCCCGAACTTCTCTCCGACAATGATGTCTATAGAGGATAGGGTGAAGAACACGGTCACAGCAATGTGAATGATGTGACGGCGTCGAACCGGGCTCATTCTCGGTGCGAACAGACGACCTGTTGCAGCGATTTTTGTGCAAACTCCAAGACCTGCGACCAGTGTACCAATAATTATCCACGCTGGAAGATCAAAGATGAGCGCCCAGAACGGTAACAGGAACGTGATACCACCAGCGAATAGAACTTTTACGAACCTGTGACTCGACCCAACAGAAAAGAGTAAATCAGAACTGTCAACCAACGATCCAACCACACCCTCAGAAGCAAAGCTGTCCGCTGGAAGCTCGAGCCGAGAAACCCATCTGAGAGCGTCTATGCGGGCCGGGGCGTCAAGACCTGCGAAAAGTAGCGAGTACGTCCCAGCTGCATTCAAAGCTTTGAAAGGAGAGAGAGTGGCAACATAGCGGAAACGCTCACCTTCCAGTCGAACACAAACAACAAGTTGCTCAGGACGTTCCCCGATGAGGAGGGAGTTGGTCACATCATCTAGCACAACAGGTTGAGTCACAGCCCAACAACCTGAACTTTCAGTAGCGATCGTGGCATCAGGGTACATTTCCAAAAGATACGCAGCTACCGTATCATCAGTCAACCCACTTCTGACAACATCTATACAAAACGCGGTGGTATGCCCAGTTTGGACGAGAAAGCAGCTGTTGTTTCCCCATGTGATAACAGGAAGTCCAGGTATGAACGTAGAAGAAGATGCACTCATAGCATCCCAGTCCCATCGCTGCTTTGAACTCACAGACCAAACGGTCCTCAGCCAGGACCCACACGCTTGAGATAAGCCAACAGACCCTTAGAAGAGGGGTTTGGTATGTGCGCCAGCAGCTGCTGCGTCCACTGTAGAAGACTACGACAAAAAGTCGTTTACATATAGAGAAAGTAGATGCTGATGGCAGCAAGTATGTTGAAAAAGTTGATAGTGGCCGCGCTGGCAGCCACTCTAGTAACCCCTGTAGCAGCAGCTTCTGCAGCTACACCACCAGCAAAGAAGATCTCTGTCACCCAAGGGAAGAAAATTTACGACAAA
>Ga0209550_10002018_pt1 | contig 19617 bp, 20 predicted proteins | sample LauGreSuBDMM15SN_2_FD_187567 | JGI IMG/M metagenome (GOLD analysis project Ga0209550, IMG submission 187567) | Freshwater lake microbial communities from Lake Michigan, USA - Su13.BD.MM15.SN (SPAdes) (version 5) | ecosystem: Environmental > Aquatic > Freshwater > Lake | place: Lake Michigan... | reverse complement strand
GTGCAAGCCGCTTTGGACGCTTTATCCGTGTCGGCCGAATCGGGCCAAGGCAACTTGCTCGATTTGTCAATCCAGGCCGTGCGCCTGCGCGCCACGGTGGGTGAGATTTCCGACGCGTTGGAAAAATCCTTCGGTCGCCACCGCGCCGACACGCAAAAGGTCACCGGCGTTTACGCCGCCGCCTACGACGACGGCGAAAACGTGGGAGACACCATGGAGTACTGGAACCAGCTCAAAGCCGACATCGCCGCCTTTGCCGACGCCCAAGGCCGTCGCCCCCGCGTGATGATTTCCAAGCTGGGCCAGGACGGCCACGACCGGGGGGCCAAAGTGGTCGCCACCGCCTTTGCCGACCTGGGCTTTGACGTGGACATGGGCCCGTTGTTCCAGACCCCGGAAGAGTGCGCCCGACAAGCGATTGAAAACGACGTGCACGCTGTGGGCGTGTCCACCCTCGCAGCCGGTCACAAAACCCTGGTGCCCGCCATCATTGCCGAGCTGAAGAAGCAGGGCGCTGACGACATCATCGTGTTCGTGGGCGGTGTGATTCCGCGCCAGGACTACGACATGCTGTACGAAGCGGGCGTCAAGGGTATCTATGGCCCCGGCACCCCGATCCCGGTTAGCGCCAAGGATGTGCTGGAGCAGATCAAGAAGGCTTTGGCTTGAATGTTTGTGATACAGTAATACCGTATTGCAAACATCTTCAAGGAGTCTGCCATGGCTGTATCCGTTCGACTGGAGCCTTTGCTTGAAAAAGAGCTGGAGCTGACCGCCAAACGCATGGGCGTGACCAAGTCACAGTTCATTGTTTCTGCGCTGGAGAGGGCGTTGGGACGCAAGAATCCCTATGACCTGCTGCTCAAGGTGCAAGCTGAGGTGCGAGAGTCTTTGCCAGAAGGCAATGAATCCCTTTCGCCAACCAAGGCGGCCATTCGGTCCAAACTCAAAACCAAACGGGATGCCCATCAAGCCGATTGGCTGGCTTTTCAAGAGGCCAAAAAGCAGGGCAAAGTGTGGTCTGGCTCAGACCAGGAAACGGACAAACCGTGAAGGTGGCTTTGATCGACACCGGACCCATGGTGGCGCTGTTTGACGCCAGTGATGTGGCGCATCGGCACTACACCAGCTTGTTGGCTGAAAACTGGCGATTGACGACCACCTGGCCGTGTGTGGTGGAGGTGTGCCATTTTCTGGGTGCCAATGCCGTCCAGCGATTTTTGAGATGGGTGTCAGAAGGTGGCGTCATCGTGTTCCCATTTGATGTGTCGAACCTCCCCGACTTGGCGGAGCTGATGGCGCGTTATACCGCTGAGCCTCGCACAGAAATGGACTTGGCCGATGCCTCTTTGGTTTGGTTGGCGCAAGACACGAACACCCTCAACGTGATGACCATGGATGTGCGCGACTTCTCGCGTTATCGCCTGCCCGATGGGCGCAGCTTCGAAATCTTATGAGTATGCCAAGCACAGACCAGCTCTTTCAGGCTATGCGGCATGGTACGGCCTCTGCACAACGCCGCGCCATGGCCAAAGCCATTACGCTGCTCGAATCGACGCGCACCGACCACCGCGCCCAGGCCGACGAGTTGCTCACCGCCATGCTGCCGCACACGGGGAAATCGTTCCGACTTGGCATCAGTGGTGTGCCGGGCGTGGGCAAGTCCACCTTCATCGAGGCGCTGGGCCTCTACCTGATTGGTCAGGGCCACCGCGTGGCGGTGCTGACCATCGACCCTTCTTCCACCGTGTCGGGTGGCTCCATCTTGGGCGACAAGACCCGCATGGAATTGCTCAGCGTGCACGAGCGCGCTTACATCCGCCCCAGCCCCAGCAGCGGCACCTTGGGCGGTGTGGCCGAAAAAACCCGCGAGTCCATGTTGGTTTGTGAAGCGGCGGGCTTCGACGTGGTGATCGTCGAGACCGTGGGCGTGGGCCAGAGCGAGACGGCCGTGGCCAATATGACCGACATGTTTGTGCTGATGCAGCTGCCCAATGCGGGCGACGATTTGCAGGCCATCAAAAAAGGTGTGATGGAGATTGCCGATTTGGTGGTCATCAACAAGGCCGATATCGATGCCATCGCAGCCACCCGCGCCGAGTTGCAAATCACCAGCGCTTTGCAACTGCTGGGCATGCACGGCGGTTCGGGCCACGCGCACGCCGATGCCACCCAATGGCACCCCAAGGTGGTGCAGCTGAGCGCTTTGCTCGGCCAGGGCGTGGACAGTTTTTGGGTGGCAGTCAGCGAGTTCCGAAGCCTGCAAACAGCCAATGGCCGACTGACCCTGCGCCGCCAGCACCAAGCGCTGTCGTGGATGTGGGAGCGCATCGACGCGGGGCTTAAACAAAATTTCCGGGCGCAGCCGCGTGTGCAAACGCTGTTGCCCCAACTCAGCCAACAAGTCGCTTCAGGCCAGTTGGCCGCATCGACGGCTGCGCGCCAGTTGCTGGCCGCGCACGCTCATTCCCAACCCGTTCGCGCTGATGAGCGCCCCACCTGATTTTTGAGAGAGAGTAAGCATGCAAAACATCATTGAACAATTGGAAAATAAGCGCGCTGCGGCCCGCTTGGGCGGCGGGCAAAAGCGCATAGATGCTCAGCACGCCAAAGGCAAACTCACAGCCCGAGAGCGCATCGAAGTCTTGCTGGACGAGGGCACCTTCGAAGAGTGGGACATGTTCGTGGAGCACCGCTGCACCGACTTCGGCATGCAAGATAACAAGATCCCCGGCGACGGCGTGGTCACCGGCTACGGCATGATCAACGGCCGTTTGGTGTTTGTGTACAGCCAGGACTTCACCGTGTATGGTGGCGCTTTGTCAGAGACGCACGCCGAAAAAATTTGCAAGGTCATGGACCAGGCCATGAAAGTCGGCGCACCCGTGATTGGCTTGAACGATTCGGGCGGCGCCCGCATTCAAGAAGGTGTGGCATCGCTCGGCGGTTATGCCGACGTGTTCCAGCGCAACGTCATGGCCTCGGGCGTGGTGCCCCAGATCAGCATGATCATGGGCCCCTCGGCCGGTGGCGCGGTGTATTCGCCAGCGCTCACCGACTTTATCTTCATGGTCAAGGACACGTCGTACATGTTTGTGACGGGCCCTGAAGTGGTGAAGACCGTGACCCACGAAGAAGTCACGGCCGAAGAATTGGGCGGTGCATTGACCCACACCACCAAGAGCGGCGTGGCCGACATGGCGTTTGAAAACGATGTGGAAGCGCTGCTCATGGTGCGCCGCCTGTACAACTACTTGCCGCTGAACAACCGCGAAAAAGCACCCGTTCGCAAGAGCGGCGACACCATCGACCGCATCGACATGAGTCTGGACACTTTGGTGCCCGAGAACCCCAACAAAGCCTATGACATGAAGGAGCTCATTCTCAAAACCGTGGATGACGGCGACTTCTTTGAACTGCAGCCCGATTACGCCAAGAACATCCTGATCGGCTTTGCCCGCATCGATGGCCAAACCGTGGGCATTGTGGCCAACCAACCCTTGGTGTTGGCCGGCTGCCTGGACATCAAAAGCGCCATCAAAGCGGCGCGCTTTGTGCGCTTTTGCGATGCATTCAACATCCCCGTCATCACCTTTGTGGACGTGCCTGGCTTCATGCCCGGCACCAGCCAAGAATACGGCGGCATCATCAAGCATGGTGCCAAGTTGCTCTACGCGTATGCTGAGTGCACCGTGCCCAAAATCACCGTCATTACCCGCAAGGCTTACGGCGGCGCATACGACGTGATGGCCTCCAAGCACCTGCGCGGCGACGTGAACTTTGCCTGGCCCAATGCCGAAATCGCGGTGATGGGCGCCAAGGGCGCGGTGGAAATCATTTTCCGAGAAGACAAAGGCGACCCCGAAAAACTGGCCGCCAAAGAAGCCGAATACAAAGCCCGCTTTGCCAACCCGTTTGTGGCGGCGAACCGGGGTTACATCGACGACGTCATCATGCCGCACAACACCCGCAAACGCATTGCCCGCTCTCTGGTGATGCTCAAAGACAAGAAGATTGAAAACCCATGGCGCAAGCACGGGAACATTCCGCTGTGAGGTTCAGCGTTTGGCGTTCAGTGTTCAGGGTATTGAACCGACGCCTCGCCTGATTTTTCGCTCAACACTCAACGCTTAACGCTCATCGACTATGTTTACCAAAATTCTGATTGCCAACCGCGGCGAAATCGCCTGCCGTGTCATCGCCACCGCCCAGAAGATGGGCATCCAAACCGTGGCCGTTTACTCTGAAGCCGACAAAGAAGCGCGCCATGTTCAACTGGCTGATGAGGCCGTGCTGATTGGCCCAGCGGCCTCGCGCGAGTCCTATCTGGTGGCTGACAAAATCATCGCCGCAGCCAAAGCCACTGGCACACAAGCGATTCACCCCGGCTACGGCTTCTTGAGCGAGAACGCCGAGTTCTCCAAGCGCTGCGAAGACGAAGGCATTGCCTTCATTGGGCCGCGTCACTTCTCAATTGCCGCCATGGGCGACAAAATCGAGTCCAAGAAACTGGCTGGCGCAGCGGGCGTGAACTGCATACCCGGCGTGAACCACGCCATTGAGACGGCTGAAAAAGCGGTTGAGATTGCCAAGGGCATCGGCTACCCGGTGATGATCAAAGCCTCGGCTGGCGGCGGCGGCAAAGGCCTTCGCGTAGCGTTTAACGACAAGGAAGCGTTTGAAGGCTTTACGTCCTGCCGCAACGAAGCGCGCAACAGCTTTGGCGACGACCGTGTGTTCATCGAGAAGTTTGTCGAAGAACCCCGCCACATCGAAATCCAAGTGCTGGGCGACAGCCACGGCAACGTGATTTATTTGAACGAGCGCGAGTGTTCGATTCAGCGCCGTCACCAAAAAGTGATCGAAGAAGCGCCGTCGCCCTTTATCTCTGATGCCACCCGCAAAGCCATGGGCGAGCAGGCGGTGCAACTGGCCAAAGCGGTGAAATACCAATCGGCCGGTACGGTCGAGTTTGTGGTCGGCAAAGACCAGAGCTTTTACTTTTTGGAGATGAACACCCGTTTGCAAGTGGAGCATCCCGTGACCGAAGCCATCACTGGGCTCGACTTGGTGGAGTTGATGATCCGCGTGGCTGCGGGGGAGAAGCTGCCCTTGGAACAAAAAGATGTTCAGCGCAATGGATGGGCCATCGAGTGCCGGATCAACGCCGAAGACCCATTCCGCAACTTCTTGCCGTCTACGGGCCGTTTGGTGCGCTTTCAGACGCCCACACAAACCATGTTCCAAGGCAATACCGCCAAGCTTTACGGCGTGCGGGTGGACACGGGTGTGCAAGACGGCGGCGAGATTCCGATGTTCTACGACTCGATGATCGCCAAGTTGATCGTGCACGGCAAAGACCGCAACGATGCGATTGCCAAAATGCGTGAAGCCTTGAATGGCTTCGTCATTCGCGGCATCAGCTCCAACATTCCGTTTCAGGCGGCTTTGCTGGCGCACCCACGGTTTGTGTCGGGCGACTTCAACACCGGCTTCATTGCCGAGCAATACAGCCAGGGTTTCCGCGCCGAAGACGTGCCGCACGACGACCACGACTTCTTGGCCGCCCTGGCGGCCTTCGTTCGTCGCAAGTCGCGCGAGCGTGCCGCAGGTTTGAGTGGTCAGTTGCCAGGATACGACGTGCAAGTGGGCCAAGACTACGCCGTGGTGGAACTGGGCAAAGCGGGTAACAACCGGTATGTGCCCGTGCATGTGGACGAGTTTGCGGGCAAGCACGGAGAAGCGCAGATCACAGTGAATGGCAAAACCTACGCCATCGCCTGCAACTCGCGTTTGAACGACATCCGCATTGAAGGCCATTGCAACGGCAAGCCGTTTACCGCGCAAATCGAGCGTGGTACCTTGAAGAACCCATTGGCTTTGCAAGTGCAGCACAACGGCACCCGCATCGAAGCGCTGGTGATGTCGCCCCGCATGGCCGAGTTGCACCAACTCATGCCTCACAAGGCACCGCCCGACCTCAGTCGCTTTGTCTTGTCACCCATGCCAGGCCTCTTGGTCGACGTGGCCGTGTCGGTGGGACAAAAGGTGCAAACGGGCGAACGCGTGGCCGTGATCGAAGCCATGAAAATGGAAAACGTGCTCTTTGCGGCGCAAGATGGCGTGGTCAAAAAAGTGGTGGCCGCCAAAGGCGAATCGCTCACGGTGGACCAGATGATTGTGGAGTTTGAATAATGAGCATCCCGCGCCCCTTCAAAGTGCTGGGCGTCCAGCAAATTGCCATTGGTGGGCCTGACAAAGGTCGCTTGCAAAAGCTCTGGGTCGACATGTTCGGTCTGGAGGTGACTGGCACCTACAAAAGCGAGCGCGAGAACGTGGACGAAGACATCTGCGCCATCGGCACCGGTCCGTTCAAGGTCGAGGTCGATTTGATGCAACCACTCGACCCCGAAAAAAAGCCTGCAGTGCACACCACGCCGCTCAACCACATCGGTTTGTGGATTGACGACTTGCCAGTGGCGGTGGATTGGCTCACGTCACAAGGTGTGCGCTTTGCGCCGGGTGGCATCCGCAAGGGCGCTGCTGGATTTGACATCACGTTTTTGCACCCCAAGGCGAATGAAGAGTTCCCGATTGGCGGCGAGGGCGTGTTGATCGAATTGGTGCAGGCACCGGATGAAGTGGTCAAGGCTTTTGGGGCATTGGCGGCCAACGCGCATTGAGTTGAGTCGGACCAGCAGCCCCGACATGAGCTTCAAAAGCCCGTCATGCTTCGGCTTGGCGGGCTTTTGCTTTGGCCAGCGCCGCTTCGATGATGGCGCGTTTTCGGTCCACTTCGGGTGCGTTGTCGGTGCCCTTGGTCTGCGTGGCCAAGTCGGCCAGCTTGTGCTCGGCTTTGGCCACTTGTTGCTGTTGGTGGGTGGCTTCTTCGCGCACCAGACGCTGCTGGCGCGAGGTGTAGCGCTCGCGTGCGGTGTGGGCTTGCTCGGCAGACCAGGCAGCCCAGCCAGAATCTGCACCGGTCACATTCTCCAGCGCAATGCAGTCCACCGGGCACACCGGGATGCACAACTCACACCCCGTGCACCAAGGCTCAATCACGATGTGCATGACTTTGTTGGCCCCCAAAATCGCATCGGTCGGACAGGCCTTGATGCACAGCGTGCAGCCGATGCACCATGCCTCGTCGATGATGGCCACATGCCGTGGGCCTTCAGTGCCATGCTCGGGGTTCAGCATGACCACGGGCTGGCCAGTCAGTGCAGCCAGACGCGCAATACCGGCCTGTCCACCCGGCGGGCATTGGTTGATGGCCGCTTGCCCTTCGGCCATGGCGCGGGCATAGCTGGCGCAATCAGGAAAGCCGCAACGTGTGCACTGCGTTTGAGGCAGGGCATCGTTGAGGGCAAGAAAAAGCGCCTGGGTCTCAGGCACTGTGGCCTTAAGGGGCATGGGCCTCAGACTTTGGGGGCCACCCAGGTGGTTTTGACTGCGCCTTTTGGCTGGGCTGCCGCTTTGCCGTTTTTGGCAGGCGCTTTGGCCACAGCCTTAGCCGATGTTTTGGCCGCAGCTTTGACAGGCGCCGCGGTTTTGGCCACAGGCTTGGCTGCTGGTGCTGCCACGGATTTGACGGCAGCTTTGGCCACGCTTGTGGCTGCTGGCTTGATCGCTGGCTTGACTGGGGCCTTGACCGGGGCCTTGGCGGGTGCCTTGACCACGGCTTTAGCGGCTTTGGCCGCCAAAGGCGCTGCAGCAACGGCCTTGGGCGCTGTCGCCTTGGCCTTGAGTGCATGGCCCTGGATGAAATTGACCACCTGTGGGTACACGATGTCGCGCCAGCGGCGGCCACTGAAGATGCCGTAATGGCCTGCGCCAGGCACTTCCAGGTGCTGGCGTTCGCTGGCAGGTACGCCAGTGCACAGGTCTTGTGCAGCGCGGGTCTGGCCCGATCCGGAGATGTCGTCCAGTTCGCCTTCGACGGTCATCAAGGCCGTGCCTTTGATGTCCTGAGGGCGAACGCGCTCCACTTTGCCGTCGATACCCTTGACGTCCCAAGTGCCCTTGACCAGTTGGAAGTCCTGGAACACCGTCTGAATGGTTTCCAAATAGTAATCGGCATCCATGTCGAGCACCGCGTTGTACTCGTCGTAAAACTTGCGGTGCGCTTCGGTGCTGGCGTCGTCGCCCTTGATCAGGTCCTTGAAGTAGTCGTAATGGCTGGTGGCATGGCGGTCGGGGTTCATGGCCACAAAACCAGTGTGTTGCAAAAACCCGGGGTACACACGGCGACCGGCACCTGCGAAGTTGGCCGGTACGCGGTAGATTACATTGTTTTCAAACCAATCAAAGCTCTTGTTGGTCGCCAAGTTGTTGACCGCTGTAGGTGATTTGCGTGCATCGATGGGGCCGCCCATCATGGTCATGGTCAATGGGGTTTTTTCGCCACGGGTGGCCATCAAGGACACGGCCGCCAACACTGGAACGGTGGGCTGGCACACGCTCACCACATGGCAATGGCCGTAGATGGACTGCAGGTGGCGGATGAATTCCTGCACGTAATTGATGTAGTCGTCCAGGTGGAATTCACCTTCGGACATGGGCACCAAGCGGGCGTTTTTCCAGTCGGTGATATAGACCTTGTGGCCTTGCAGCATGGTTTTGACGGTGTCGCGCAACAACGTGGCGTAGTGGCCGGACAAAGGCGCCACCATCAAAACGACGGGCTGGCTTTTGAGGAGTGACAGGGTTGCCGGATCGTCCGTGAAGCGCTTGAATCGGCGCAGCTCACAAAAGGGCTTGTCGATCTCGATGCGCTCATGAATGGCGACCTCCGTTTGGTTGACCTTGACGGTCTGGATGCCAAACGTTGGTTTCTCGTAATCTTTGCCCAAACGGTGCATCAGGGCGTAGCCAGCGGACACGCGCTGTGCCAAAGGCGTTTGCGCCATGGGGTTCAGGGGGTTGCTGTAGAGCTTGGCTGCAGCTTGTGCCAGATCGGAAAAAGGCTCCATGATCGAGCGTTGCGTTTCATAAATCTGATAAAGCATATGACAGTTTCCCTTGCAACAAAATGATGCACTGCAGCAATAGTACAGGAGAGCCGCTGGTATTTTTTGAGTTTGCCCCCTAATAGACTGTCACCTTCCGGACCGTCCAAAAAGAAACCGCCCCGACAGGGGCGGTTTCAAACCGGATTTCAGCCTTGTAGGGGGGTGGTCAAACGACTTTGGCAATCGATGCGCAGACGTAATCGATGTTTTTGCTGTTCAGCGCCGCCACGCACATGCGGCCGGTGTCGGTGCCATACACACCAAATTCGCTGCGCAGGCGCACCATTTGGTCTTTGGTCAGACCCGAATAGCTGAACATGCCAATTTGGCTGGTGATGAAGCTCATGTCTTGCTGCACACCGGCTGATTTGAGGCTGTCCACCAGTTTTTGGCGCATGGCCTTGATGCGCACGCGCATTTCGGCCAGTTCCTGCTCCCACTGGGCGCGCAGTTCGGGGTTGTTCAGCACAGCCGCCACCACCGCGCCACCGTGGATGGGTGGGTTGGAGTAGTTGGTGCGGATCGCGATTTTGAGTTGCGACAGCACGCGGGAAGCTTCTTCTTTGTCTGAAGCGACCACCGACAGGGCACCCACGCGCTCACCGTACAGACTGAAGCTCTTGGAGAAAGATGTCGAGACGAAGATGTTCAGGCCGGCAGCCACGAACTTGCCGATCACCGCGCCGTCCTCCTGGATGCCGTGTCCAAAGCCTTGGTAAGCCATGTCCAAAAAGGCCGTCAGGTTGTTTGCCTTGACGACGGCAATGACCTGGTCCCACTGGGCTGCAGTGATGTCGTAGCCGGTCGGGTTGTGGCAGCAGGCGTGCAGCACGACGATGGTGCCCGCCGCGGCCGCGTTCAGGCTGGCCAGCATGCCGTCGAAGTTCACGCCCCGATTGACCGAGTCGTAGTAAGCGTAGTTGTCAACTTCAAAACCGGCGTTGATGAAGATGGCGCGGTGGTTTTCCCAACTGGGGTCAGAAATCAGCACTTTGGCCTTGGGGCTGACTTTTTTCAGGAAGTCGGCACCGATTTTCAGGCCGCCCGTGCCGCCAATGGCTTGCACAGTGGAGACGCGGCCCGACTTGACCACGTCAGATTCAGCACCAAACACCAGCGCCTTGACGGCGCTGTCATAGGCCACGATGCCGTCAATCGGTAAATAGCCGCGTGCGGTGGGCGTGGCCATCATGGTTTTTTCAGCGGCTTGCACGCATTGCAGCAGGGGCAGTTTGCCGTTGTCGTCGAAGTACACGCCCACGCCCAGGTTCACTTTGTTGGGGTTGGTGTCGGCGTTGAATTGTTCGTTCAGACCCAGGATTGGGTCGCGGGGGGCCATTTCGACGGCGGAGAACAAAGACATGGTGACAATCCTGTGTAGTCAATGGGGAAAAGCTCTTTATTTTAGGCTCAAACCACTGCACCGGCGCGTTCAAACTCAAGGTGGTGCGGGCTCCGCAATCTATGGGCTTTGTACCTTGATCTGACGGATTGGGCCGCAGGCACTTGGCCTTGCAAAGCACCTTGATGCTATTTTGCGCATAAACTATGCGCATACTTCTCAGGGGTTCCATATGTTGCGTTTTGAAGATGCTCCGAAAAAGCCTGTCAATTTATCGCTCAATGCCGAGGTGCTGGCCATGGCGCGTGAGCTGGACATGAATGTGTCACGCACGGTGGATGCCTTGCTGGCCCAAGAAGTCAAGCGCCAGTATTGGGCGCGCTGGCAGGCGCAAAACCTGGATGCCATTGCCAGCTACAACGCCCGTATCGAGCAAGAGGGCTTGCCCCTGGACGCTTACCGCAGTTTCTGAGCCATGGCCCAGTTCGACGTTTATACCCACCCGGATGCCCGCATGCGCGAGCGCACCCCCTATTTGCTGGACGTGCAAAACAGCTTTTTGGACAAGATTGCCACGCGTGTGGTGATTCCCTTGCGCAGCGCCGAATACGCCCCTTTGCCGATGCGCGACCTCAACCCTGTCTGCACGGTGGAGGGTCAGGCGCTGGTGCTGGACAGTGCTGCATTGGCCGCAGTGCCTGTGCGTTGGTTGGGGGCGCCGCTGTTGAATTTGCGCGCTCAAGCACCTGATGTGGTCAATGCGCTCGATATCTTGTTTGGCGGCTATTGACCTCAGGGCGTGCTCTGAGCGGGCAGATTCAGTCCGGTCAGTCGCTCCTCATTTCACAAAAAACGAGTTCCCATGTCTGAAATCATTCCTCTGTCAGAGGTCACAGCTGTCCCACTCGATGGCCAATTCGTCAGCTACCCGGGCTCGCCCTTTGAGCTGTACCAGCCTTACCCGCCCGCAGGCGATCAGCCCGTGGCCATAGAGCAGCTGGTCGAAGGCGTGCACGACGGCGAGGTGTTTCAGACCCTGCTGGGTGTGACCGGCTCGGGCAAGACTTTCACCATGGCCAATGTGATCGCACAAATTGGCAAGCCCGCCATTGTGTTTGCGCCCAACAAAACTTTGGCGGCGCAGCTGTACAGCGAGTTCCGCGAGTTCTTTCCCAAGAACGCGGTCGAGTACTTCGTCAGCTACTACGACTACTACCAGCCAGAGGCCTATGTGCCTCAGCGTGATTTGTTCATCGAGAAAGATTCGGCGATCAACGAGCACATCGAGCAGATGCGCTTGTCATGCACCAAAAGCATCATGGAGCGGCGCGATGTGGTGATCGTGGCCACGGTGTCGGCCATTTACGGCATTGGCGAGCCCGAGAGCTACCACCGCATGATCATGACGCTGCGCACCGGCGACAAGCTGGGCCAGCGCGACGTGATCGCGCAGCTGATCCGCATGCAGTACCAGCGCAACGACATGGAATTCAGCCGAGGCAAGTTCCGTGTGCGCGGCGACACCATCGACGTGTTCCCGGCAGAACACTCGGAGTTGGCGATCCGCATCGAGCTGTTTGACGACGAGATCGAGAGCCTGCAGCTGTTTGACCCGCTCACCGGGCGCATTCGGCAAAAGATCCCGCGTTTCACGGTTTATCCGTCCAGTCACTACGTGACGCCACGCGACAAGGTGCTGGCGGCGGTGGAGACTATCAAAGTGGAACTGGCGCAGCGCTTGAAAGAACTGGTGGGCATGGGCAAGCTGGTCGAGGCGCAACGTCTGGAGCAGCGCACGCGGTTCGATCTGGAAATGCTTTCCGAAGTGGGCCACTGCAAGGGCATTGAGAACTACACCCGGCATTTGTCGGGCGCGGCCCCGGGCGATGCACCCAGCACACTCACCGACTACATGCCGCCTGACGCCATCATGTTTCTGGACGAGAGCCACCAGATGATTGGCCAGCTCAACGCCATGTACAACGGCGACAAGGCCCGCAAGACCACCTTGGTGGAATACGGCTTTCGCCTGCCCAGCGCCCTGGACAACCGCCCGCTCAAGTTTGAAGAGTTTGAAAAACGCATGCGCCAGTGCATCTTTGTCTCGGCCACGCCCGCCGACTACGAAAAGACGCATTCGGGCAAAGTGGTCGAACAGGTGGTGCGCCCTACCGGTTTGGTCGACCCGCAGGTGGAGGTTCGCCCCGCGGTCCACCAGGTAGACGATGTGTTGCAAGAAATCCGCATTCGAGTTGAAAAGCACGAGCGGGTGCTGATCACCACCCTGACCAAGCGCATGGCCGAGCAGCTGACCGATTACCTGAGCGACAACGGGGTGAAAGTGCGCTATTTGCACAGCGACGTGGACACGGTGGAGCGGGTTGAAATTTTGCGCGACCTGCGCTTGGGCGCGTTCGATGTGCTGGTGGGCATCAACTTGCTGCGCGAGGGCTTGGACATTCCCGAGGTCTCGTTGGTGGCGATTTTGGACGCCGACAAAGAAGGCTTCTTGCGCTCCGAGCGCAGCTTGATCCAGACCATTGGCCGCGCGGCGCGGAATCTGAACGGTCGGGCGATTTTGTACGCCGACCGCATCACCGAGTCGATGAAAAAAGCCATAGGCGAGACCGAGCGCCGCCGCATCAAGCAAGTGGCGCACAACGAGGTCATGGGCATCACGCCCAAGAGCATTGTCAAAAAGGTCAAAGACCTGATCGACGGCGTGTACAGCGAAAAATCGGGCAAAGAAGCCGAGCGCTTGGAGCTGGCCGCGGTGCAACGGGCCAAAGTGGAGGACATGAGTGAGAAAGACATCGCCCGTGCCATCAAGCAGTTGGAGAAGCAAATGATGGAACACGCCCGCAACCTGGAGTTCGAAAAAGCCGCCCAAGTGCGCGACCAGCTGACCGTTCTGAAGGAGCAGGCTTTTGGTGCGGCAGGGGGCGACCACATCGTGCCGCTTATCCGGGCTTGAATAACCCTTTAACCCGAGTGATTTGATCGGGTATGTCGTATACTTGACTCGTTTAGTCGGGATCCCGCTGAGTCGGTTTTCAGACAGCGCTTCCACCCACTTCAGGAGTCTGCCATGCGTTTAACCACCAAAGGCCGTTTTGCCGTTACCGCCATGATCGACTTGGCTTTGCGTCAAGACGCGGGCCCCGTGACCTTGGCCGCCATCAGCCAGCGCCAACAGATTTCACTGTCTTATCTAGAGCAGTTGTTCGGCAAGCTGCGTCGCCACAACCTGGTTGAGTCCACCCGTGGCCCTGGCGGCGGTTACACCTTGGGCCGCAAATCCACCGACATCACCGTGGCCGACATCATTTTGTCCGTGGATGAGCCCATTGACGCCACCCACTGCGGTGGTAAAGAAAATTGCAATGGCGGCGATGGCCGCTGCATGACACACGACCTGTGGGCCTCCCTCAACTCCAAAATGGTGGAGTTTTTGGACTCGGTGTCCTTGCAAAAGCTGGTGGACGACCAGTTGGCCAAAGGCTTGGTGGTCGAAAACAAGCCCAGCCTCAAGCGCGCGATTGCCCCCATGCCGATCAGCCAGCCTATCCGCGTGAATGTGCCCAACTCAGTTTTTGACCTGGGCAACATGTTCGCCAAACCCTGATTTTCGAAAAAGAGCAGACCATGACCACACCGCATTTCCCCATTTACCTTGATTACAGTTCGACCAACCCCTGCGACCCCCGCGTGGTGGACGCCATCGTGCCTTGGTTGCGTGAGCACTTTGGCAACCCCGCGTCTCGCAGCCACGCTTGGGGCTGGGAAGCCGAAGCCGCTGTCGAAAAAGCCCGCGAGCAAGTGGCAGACCTGATCGGTGCCGACCCCCGCGAGATCGTCTGGACCAGCGGTGCGACCGAGTCCAACAACTTGGCCATCAAGGGCGCAGCGCACTTTTACAAGACACGCGGCAAGCACCTGATCACCGTCAAGACCGAGCACAAAGCCGTGCTTGACTCGATGCGTGAGCTGGAGCGTCAGGGTTTCGAAGTGTCTTACCTCGACGTGCAAGCAGATGGTTTGTTGAACATGGATGTGCTCAAAGCCGCCATCCGTCCTGACACCATCTTGGTCAGCGTGATGCACGTGAACAACGAGATCGGCGTGATCCAGGACGTGACCGCCATTGGCAACCTGTGCCGTGAAAAAGGCATCGTTTTCCACGTTGATGCGGCGCAATCCACCGGCAAGGTCGAGATCGATATGACCCAGCTGCCCATCGATTTGATGAGCTTGGCTTCACATAAAACCTATGGCCCCAAGGGCATTGGTGCTTTGTACGTGCGCCGCAAGCCCCGCATTCGCCTGGAAGCGCAAATGCACGGTGGCGGCCATGAGCGTGGCATGCGTTCGGGCTCATTGGCCACGCACCAGTGCGTGGGCATGGGCGAGGCGTTTCGCATCGCCAAGTTGGAGATGGCTCAAGACAACGCCAAAGCCCGCGTCTTGCGCGACCGCCTGCTGAATGGCTTGAGCGACATGGAGCAGGTGTTTTTGAACGGTCACCCCACCCAGCGCGTGCCGCACAACATCAACATGAGTTTCAACTTCGTCGAAGGCGAATCACTCATCATGGGCATCAAGGGTTTGGCGGTGTCTTCGGGTTCGGCTTGCACCTCGGCCAGCTTGGAGCCCAGCTATGTCTTGCGCGCTTTGGGCCGCAGCGACGAGTTGGCCCACAGCAGCTTGCGCATGACGATTGGCCGTTGGACTACCGAAGAAGAAATCGACTTCGCGATCAAAACCATCCGCGAAAACGTGGCCAAGCTGCGTGACTTGAGCCCCCTGTGGGAAATGCACAAAGATGGCATCGATCTGAGCACGATCCAGTGGGCTGCCCACTGAACGTTTTGAGTTGAGAGTTGAGCGGGTGGTTTCTGAAAGCGCTAAACGCTAAACGCTGAACTCTCAACCCCAAACGCCTAATGCACAAGCAAACAAAACCAGGAGTTCAACATGGCATATTCTGAAAAAGTGGTTGACCACTACGAAAACCCCCGCAATGTCGGCTCGTTTGACAAAGGCGACGACAGCGTGGGCACCGGCATGGTCGGTGCACCGGCTTGCGGCGACGTGATGAAGCTGCAGATCAAGGTCAACCCGACCACTGGCGTGATCGAAGACGCGCGCTTCAAGACTTACGGCTGTGGCTCGGCCATCGCTTCCAGCTCACTCGTCACCGAATGGGTCAAGGGCAAAACCTTGGACCAGGCGGCTGCCCTCAAGAACAGCGAAATCGCCGAAGAGCTGGCGCTGCCACCGGTCAAAATCCACTGTTCCATCCTGGCCGAAGACGCCATCAAGGCGGCCGTGGAAGACTACAAAAAGAAACACCTGAACTGACATGGCCATCTCCTTGTCTGCCGCCGCAGCGCGGCACGTGACCCGCTACCTGGCCAAACGTGGCTCGGGTGTGGGTGTGCGCTTGGGCGTGAAGACCACTGGCTGTTCGGGCCTGGCCTACAAGCTCGAGTATGTGGACGACATCGCCCCCGAAGACGTGGTCTTTGAAGGCCACGGCGTCAAGGTGTTGGTGGACCCCAAAAGTTTGGCTTACATCGATGGCACCGAACTCGACTTTGTGCGCGAAGGCCTGAACGAAGGCTTCCGTTTCAACAACCCCAACGAGCGTGACCGCTGCGGTTGCGGTGAGTCTTTCCGCGTGTGATCTCGCTTCAAACCAACGACTTCGAGCTGTTTGATGTGCCCGTGCAGTACGCACAGGACCGCGCTCAACTCGACGCCCGCTGGAAAGTCCTGCAACGCGAAGCCCATCCCGACCGCTTTGCTGCCGACGGCGCCGCCGCCCAGCGCGTGGCCATGCAATGGTCGGTACGCATCAACGAGGCGTATCAACGCTTGAAAGACCCACTCAAACGTGCTGCTTATTTGTGCGAGATGCAAGGCGCGCGCGTGCAGGCCGAAAACAACACCGCGATGCCTGCCGCATTTCTGATGCAGCAGATGGAGTGGCGCGAAAACCTTGAAGACACGGGCAGTGCCCAAGGCCTCGAAGCCCTGGCTGATGAGGTGGCTGCCGAGCAGCGCCGTGTGCAGCAAACGCTGGGCGATTTGCTGGATGTGGCCAAAGACCCCGCTCAAGCTGTTGGGCAGGTGAGGGCACTCATGTTCATTGAGCGCTTCACGCAAGAAGTGAACGCTAAACTCGACCGATTGACCTGACCTCCCCTGATTGACCATGGCGTTACTGCAGATTTCCGAACCGGGCCAGTCGCCCGACCCGCACCAACGCCGCATCGCGGTGGGCATCGACTTGGGCACCACGCATTCGCTGGTGGCCTCTGTCCGCAACGGCGTGGCCGAGTGTTTGCCTGATGACGATGGGCGAGTGATCCTGCCGTCGGTGGTTCGCTTCATGCCAGGGCAGGGCCGTCAGATTGGGTTTGACGCGGTGCAGTCCGCCGCCAGCGACCCGGTTAACACCATCTCCTCGGTCAAGCGCTTCATGGGCCGGGGCCTGAACGACATTGCCGACCGCAGCAAGTTGCCTTACGAGTTCACCGCCAGTGAACAAGGCATGCTCTCGATTCAGACGGTGCAAGGCCCCAAGTCACCCGTTGAAGTTAGCGCTGAAATTCTGGCCACCTTGCGTTTTCGCGCCGAAGACACCTTCAACGACGATATTTACGGCGCCGTCATCACCGTGCCCGCTTACTTTGACGACGCCCAGCGCCAAGCCACCAAAGACGCCGCGCAATTGGCGGGCCTGAATGTGCTGCGCCTGATCAACGAACCCACAGCAGCGGCCATTGCCTATGGCCTCGACAACGCCAGCGAAGGCGTTTACGCCGTGTTCGATCTGGGCGGCGGTACCTTCGACATTTCCATCTTGCGCTTGACGCAAGGCGTGTTCGAGGTTTTGTCTACCGGTGGCGACTCTGCCCTGGGCGGTGACGATTACGACCAAGTCTTGGCCGATGCCGCCATGGCCCGCCAGCCTGGCCTGCAAGCGGTCACGGCGGAAGACAAAACCGTGCTCAAGGCCGCTGCCCGCGCTGCCAAAGAAGCGCTCACTAGCGCCGAGGACATCACCCTGAATGCTGCCTTGTCTACCGGCAGTTTGTCAGCGGCCATCAGCCGCGCAGATTTTGAGCAAGCCACCCAAGCGCTGACGGCCCGTTGCATCACCGCCGTGCGCAAAGCCCAGCGCGATGCGCAGCTGGCCAAGGACGATGTGCAAGGCGTGGTCATGGTGGGCGGCTCTACCCGCATGCCGCAAATCCAGCAGGCCGTGGCCGAGTTTTTTGGCCAAGCCCCGCTCAACAACCTCAACCCCGACGAAGTCGTCGCTTTGGGCGCGTCCATCCAGGCCAACCAGCTGGCGGGCAACAACGCCGCTGGCGAATTGTTGCTGCTCGATGTGATCCCGTTGTCTCTGGGCATCGAAACCATGGGCGGTTTGGTCGAGCGCATCATCCCGCGCAACCAGACCATTCCCACTGCGATGGCGCAAGACTTCACCACTTATCAGGACGGCCAAACTGCGCTGGCGCTGCATGTGGTGCAGGGCGAACGCGACCTGGTGCAAGACTGCCGCAGCTTGGCCCGCTTTGAGCTGCGCGGCATCCCGCCCATGGCCGCAGGCGCGGCCCGCATCCGTGTGACCTTCACGGTGGACGCCGATGGCTTGCTCAGTGTGGGCGCCAAAGAACAAATCAGCGGCGTGGAGGCGCGCATTGACGTCAAGCCTTCGTATGGCCTGAGCGACGATCAGATCGCTACCATGCTGCAAGAGAGCTTCACCACCGCCCAGGCCGACATGAAGGCTCGCGCCTTGGTCGAAGCCCGCGTGGACGCCGACCGCATGCTGCTGGCCACGCGCAGCGCCTTGGCCGCTGATGGCCGATTGCTGAGCGCTGCCGAGCGCGCCAGCATCGACGCCCTGATGGCCACTTTGCAAGCCGCCATTCCAACAGAACAAGATGCCAAGGCGCTGGAAGACTGCACCCAGGCGCTGGCCAAGGGCACCGAAGCCTTTGCGGCCGAGCGCATGAACCACAGCATCCAGAAAGCCCTGGCTGGCCAAAATATCCAGTCGATGTAATCCACAATACCGCCATGCCCGTCATCAAAATCCTGCCCCACGCCGAATACTGCCCCAGCGGGGCTGAAATCACCGCGCCTGCTGGCACCAGCATTTGCGAAGCCCTGCTCGACAACCACATCAACATCGAACACGCCTGCGACATGAGCGCGGCCTGCACCACCTGCCATGTGGTGGTGCGCGAAGGCTTCAAAAGCCTGGGTGAGATGGAAGAAACTGAAGAAGACCTGCTCGACCGCGCCTGGGGCCTGGAGCCCAACTCGCGCCTGAGCTGCCAGGCCTTTGTAGCCAAGAGTGACCTGGTCATCGAGATCCCGCGCTACACCATCAACCACGCCAAAGAGCTGCACTGAGCGAAGGCGAACCATGCGTCAAATCGTTCTGGACACCGAAACCACGGGCCTGTCGGCCGAAGGTGGCGACCGCATCATCGAGCTTGGCTGTGTGGAACTGTATGCCCGCAAGCTCACGGGCAACAACCTGCATTTCTATTTCAACCCCGAGCGCGACAGCCATGAAGACGCGCTCAAAGTGCACGGCATCAGCAACGAATTTTTGCGTGACAAACCCAAATTCTCCGAACTGTCTGAAGAAATTCTCGACTACCTGAGCGACGCCGAGATCATCATCCACAACGCTGCTTTTGATGTCAGCTTCTTGAATAAAGAGCTAGAGCGCGTGGGCAAAAAGCCCTTCAAAACCTACGTCAGTGGCGTGATTGACACTTTGGCCATGGCCAAGGAAATGTTCCCCGGCAAACGCAACAGCCTCGACTCGCTGTGCGACCGCCTTGAGGTCGACAACTCTGGGCGCACCCTGCACGGCGCTTTGCTTGACGCCGAGTTGCTGGCCGATGTCTACATCAACATGACACGCGGCCAAGAGGCGCTGCTGATCGATGCGGGCGACGCACCCACAGACACCCAGTCGGTCAAGGTGCAACTGGACCTGAGCACCTATGCTTTGCCGGTACTTCCCGCCAATGCCCAAGAGTTGGCCGCGCACGATGACGTGCTGACCCAACTCGACAAATCAAGTGGCGGCAAAACCGTTTGGCGACTGGCTCAGTCGGCGTGAGCCCCATTGGCCAAAAGGCCATGCGTTTGGCGACGACTTTTCAGCTGCCAAGAGCCAAATAGGCCAAGTTTTCATGTCATAATTATGCTCTTCGCTAAACGGCG
>Ga0209550_10002017_pt1 | contig 19620 bp, 17 predicted proteins | sample LauGreSuBDMM15SN_2_FD_187567 | JGI IMG/M metagenome (GOLD analysis project Ga0209550, IMG submission 187567) | Freshwater lake microbial communities from Lake Michigan, USA - Su13.BD.MM15.SN (SPAdes) (version 5) | ecosystem: Environmental > Aquatic > Freshwater > Lake | place: Lake Michigan... | reverse complement strand
TAAATTAATTCCACCACCCCGCCTCGCCAGATTCGCTTCGCTCATCTGTCTCGGCACCCCTCCTGTCCAGGAGGGGAGTCTTTGATGTGGGAGGCCTGCATTTTAATATGTTGATATTCAATGAATTACAAAGACGTCATTATAAGCGAAGCGAAAAAACTCACTTCAACCCCTTCAACCCCTTAAACGAATTTCAGCAATGACAAATGGCATAGGTACAAGACTCCAGCACACACAACACGGTCCGGGTGTGATTGTAGGCATAAAATTCGCAACGTACATCATCTCGTTTATACATGCGGGTATCAAGGAAATCGACAAAGAAGACGCCAAGTTGGACGAGTTTGAACCGGAAAATGTAACTGAGCTCATCGAATCTCAGAGCGAGGTGGAATTGAGTTTGCTGAAGATTCTCAGGAAATGGAATGGCGTTGGCGAAACGGTTCCTTTGGGTGACCGTTGGAAAAATGGTACGATGCTTTTGCAACCTGCGGATAAAAGCCAGAAGGCGAAAGAGATTCCAATTGAGGACTTTTTTCATAAAGTGGTGATGTTAAGAGATAGGCTCAGGGTATTGGAACAGAACATCAACAGCAGCAAGACATTGAATGATGAGGAGAAGGTGAATATTCAACAATACATCACGCGTTGCTATGGTTCGTTAACGACGTTTAATGTGTTGTTTAAGAATAAGGAGCAGTACTTTGTTGGGGAGACGACGAAGTCTTAAAAATTCCCCTCCTGGACAGGTGTTTCATCCCGGCATCGAGCAAAGCGAGATCGTCGGGAAGGGGTGCCGAGCCCGATGAGCGAAGCGAATCGGACGAGGCGGGGTGGTAGAATTAGTTTAAAAAATCTACCACCCCGTCTCCAGACACTCGCTTCGCTCGGTCTGGATCCACCCCTCCTGTCCAGGAGGGGAGTCTTATCTGTCATCCTAAGCGCAACGAAGTAACTCACCTAAGCAGGTTACAAAATTCCCCTCCTATCCAGGTGTTTCATCCAGACCGAGCGAAGCGAGTGTCGGGAAGGGGAGTCTTAACTGTATTCCTGAGCGAAGGAACTAGACCAAAACCAAACAACCCCCACCATGAAAAAACTAGCTCACATAGCCTTAGTAGTAACCAATTACGACGAAGCCATTGCCTATTACACCAATATCCTGGGCTTCGAACTCATTGAAGACGAACAACTCAGTGAAACAAAAAGATGGGTATTGGTGACGCCATCAAAAGACAGTTGTCAGATTTTACTGGCGCAGGCAGCTACTGAAACCCAGAGGTATTCAGTGGGCAACCAAACCGGTGGAAGGGTTTTTCTTTTCTTGCATACCGATGATTTTGAAGGGGATTACCAAAACCTCCTGAATCACCAAGTTGAAATTGTCCGCCAACCAGAAATGATGCCCTACGGTAAAGTATGTGTGTTCAAAGACATTTACGGCAACCTATGGGATTTAATAGGCAAGGAATCAATATAAATAAAACTAAGCATGACTAGAATACCATTCAGTGAAATGAAAGCCACCATCAAAATGGCATTCACGCTGGCAGGAATGCCAGACGACAAGGCAGATGTTTGTGCAAGAATCCACGCGGAATCTAGCCGTGACGGCGTTTATTCGCATGGACTCAACCGAGTTGAGCGGTTTGTAGAATACATCGGAAAAGGATGGGTGGATGTTCATGCAGAACCAGTTCTCGATCGCGACCTGGGCGCCTTGGAAGTGTATAATGGCAACCTAGGTCCTGGCATCACCAATGCCATCTTTGCGATGGACCGAGCCACGGAGATTGCAGCAAAAAATGGACTGGGGTTGGTGAGCCTAAACAACACAACCCATTGGATGAGGGGCGGCGCCTTTGGATGGCAAGCAGCAGAAAAGGGATTTATCGGCATTTGCTGGACAAACACTGAATCCTGCATGCCCGCATGGGGCGGCACTTCCAGCGCCATTGGAAACAACCCTTTCATCATGGCCATCCCAAGAGAAGAAGGTCATGTAGTGTTAGACATGGCGATGTCACAGTACTCATACGGCAAGCTACAGGTAACGCGTCTCAAAAACCAGCAGCTTCCCTATCCTGGCGGATTTGATGCACAGGGCGATCTCACATCAGACCCAGGTGCCATTGAAGAAACGAGAAGAATCTTGCCCATGGGTTATTGGAAAGGGTCGGGGTTTGCCATCATGCTCGATTTGATTTCAAGTTTGTTGTCAGGCGGACTCACAACAGCTGGAATTGACAAATTAGAGAAAGGCAGTTGTACGAGTTGTTGTCAAATATTCATCGCCATCAATCCCCTCAAAATCAATACCCAAGAATTCATAGACAAGGTTTTGGGTGAAACGGTAGATCAGCTAAGGTCGTCAACACCAGTAACCGAAGGTGGTGAAATCAACTATCCCGGCGAGCGTTCCTTAAAAACACGAAAAGATAACATGGAGCATGGAATACCTGTGGATGATGGGGTTTGGGCCACTGTTCGTGCGTTGGCAGGATTGAGTTGCTAGTTGGAAAAGTTAATTATAGGAAGCGAAATCAAAATAAATATTAATTTTGATGTCAAATAAAAAAAACAACATGAAAAATGTCTTCACAAGTCTTTTAATAGTGATGCTGTCGCTAGCATTCTTCAATGCAGGAGCACAAGGAAATTCTGCAAGTTATTTCGTTGGCAAATGGAATATGTTGGCAAAAGAAACCCCAAATGGTGATGTTATTTTACCGGCAAGATTTGAAATGATTGATGGCAAATTGAAAGGATATTTCACTGATCCAGCTTCAAAGGAAGAAAAGAAGATGGACACCGTTTTCATTGAAAACGATAAGTGCAAAATGGCTTTCAATGTAATGAACTATGACATCACTATCTACCTCGCTAAAAAAGACGACAACAATGCCGTTGGAAGTTTGATGGATATGTTCACTGTTGAAGCAGCAAGACAAAAAGAAAGCACCAATTATTTTGAAGGAAAATGGAACGTATTGGTAAAAGAAACTCCCAATGGAGACGTAAGCTTGGTTACCCGTTTTGAAATGAAAGATGGCAAAATTATCGGATACTTTATTGATCCAGCTTCAAAAGAAGAAAAGAAGATGGACGCTGCAACTATTGAAAACGACCAATTGAAAGTGGCTTTCAATGTTATGAACTACGACGTAACCGTAACGCTTGCCAAGAAAGACGACAACAACGCCGTTGGAAAGTTGATGGACATGTTTGAGGTTCAAGCATCAAGGAAGAAGGATTAAAATGATGAATAACGTGTTTGACGTTTTATAATTTATTCAATAGCCTGGGGTTTAAACCCCAGGCTATTGAATTTGGGGGATATCTAACCTGTCATCCTGAATGTGTTATATGGCGACCCTAAAAAGGGGTATGACGTTAATGTATTTCTCAATAGCCTGGGGTTTAAACCCCAGGCTATTGAATTTGGGGGACATCTAACCTGTCATCCTGAGCAAAGCGAGGGAACTCACCTAAGCGCTATGAAAATTTGGTAGCATCTTCACTTTTTTTAATGGTGGCTTCGACAGGCTCAGCCACCGCCATGCTTTTTCGCAATGTGAAATAAGGCGTTTAATTGTTTTTTAGGTTAAATACACCAAGTTGTTTTGTCAATTACACTAGAATGAACTCTTGTCAAGTTGCAAAGAAGCATGGCAGTGGCTGAGCCTGTCGAAGCCACCGTGCAAATAAGGGAATTGCCACCGTGAGATCACTCGCTGCGCTCAGGATGACAGGGGTTAGCTTTGATCAGGTGAGTTCCTTCGCTTGAGATGACAATCAAACACACCCTGTCATCTTGAGCGAAGCGAAAGAACTAGCCGTCAGATTTCCCAAGGTGGTAAGTACAATTTAACTCAGCCAGTTTATTCAATTAATTTATTGAATCATATTATGGATGCAAAATCAGATCTGTGGCATCATGAATATAAATTGCGTCACAACAAGTTCCACAAACGGTCTTTGGATGATTTAACCTTGCATTTTTTTGAATTACCCAAGTGGCAAAAATTTAATAATTTTGATATCAACAATCCACTCGACCGGTGGATGCAGTTTTTTACAAACCCTAACTTTTACACCATGATCAGTTTAGAAGAACAGCAAATTTTAGATAAGATCTACAGCGCGGTTGATTTACTGGATACTAAAAATTATACCATTGAGCAGTTGAGGGGATATGATCAATTCATAGATAATATCATGATTCGTGAGACAGATCTTGATGAAGCAGAAAAGAGAGGAATAGAAAAAGGAAGAGAGCTAGAATCAGAGGAAATAATGCTTATTATATCTGACATTAAAGAAATGAATCTTACCATTGAGCAAATTGCAGAGAAATACAATACCAGTCAAGAAAGGGTATTTCGATTGAAGTCATTGATATTTTAATTCTTGAAACACTCGAGTTTTTTTTATAACCGCCACCGACATAAATTGGCGATGAATAATAGGAATGTATTTCTCACTAGCCTGGGGTTTAAACCCCAGGCTAGTGAATTTATATCTAATACCTCACCGACTTCGGATGAAAGTATTCCCATGAATGCAAAAACTCTTGATATGCATTGATTTTTTCCAGTGAAGATCCTTTGAACTTGCCACTGATGCACATTCCATCATAGTTCCACAATGATCCTGAATTGACATCAATCATCCCATCACCCTGCATCTTGAAATTTAATATGTCATTTCCCAATAACCGATTATAACAATTAAAAGAAGCATTGTCAGATTCTAGCACAACCATCATCGGAAGCCATGAAATGGAGTCTTCTATCAACCTCTTTGACACCAACAAATTCCAATCGTATGTTTTGGCATTGCCCTTGTAATCAACACCAACCACCCAAGATTTAAATTTCCACGAAGCACTGTCGCGCTTGGTGAGACTCCCCTTTGATTTCCCTTCATCATAAACATCCATGCCCTCAAATTCCTTTTTGAATTTTTCATCAGGTTGCAAGATTTCACTGTTAGGGTGTGATTTCAACCATAAATTCAACCTCGATTGTACAGAAGGAAATTCGTCCAAACGTTGTCCTTTCAGTGGACCAGCAATGCACTCTCCAGTAGCTTGTGCCCACCAACTCTTGGTGGTTTCGTCTTCAAACATCGCATTGAAATGATCCATTCCTACCAAACGAAATTTTTCTAACTTACCATTTACAATTGGATGAAAGACCCTGCCAGTGCGGCATACCGTGCAGTATGTCACCATCACGGATGTTTTGCCAATGGTATCCATCACCTGATGGTGATACCCAATCAACTGAATTGGATATGCCTTGGATTGATCACCCAATTCTATTCCCAACACCAATTTATTCAAGGCGATTTTATTGTTAGCTGACTTATAAAAATATTTGTGAGTAGGCTGATAAAACATTTTATCGGCTTCCATCGTGAAATTGATCACATAAAAAACCACAGAAAATAGCAGGGCAAAACATGCAAGAAGGATGTTTTGTGTGCGCGATCCATTTCGAATGACAGGAACAGCAATCTTCCCAATAAGAAAAAATAAAATGAAACGAATGATGTTCTTGTTAGACCCTAAGAAATAAGCAAGGTCAATTGAATTCATTTGCTGACTTCCCGGCATCGGCATGATCAAATAAACCCTTAGTATTTCGAATACAAGCGCAAATAATAACAAGATATACAAGGCAATTTTTTTCATACCATGAATATAAGAAGGGATGCGTAAATTTTTGTATATTGTCTAAATGAAAAATCTACTATACTTGCTCCTACTGACAGTGTTATTCAATAGCTGCAAAAACAAGGATGAAATACTCACTGAGAAAGAAGTTTTTGCCGTAATCGACAAGTTTGATGAAGGATGGAAAAACAAGAATGCGGTTCTTGTAGATTCCGTACTTTCTGAACACTATGTTTATTTCACGCAGTCTGGACAAACATTTAACCGTCCAAACCTGATTGCCACAGCAGGTTCTGATATTTACAAATTACAAACAATGGAAAGGGAAAACTTCACCATCATGCTCGAAGGAAATACCGCTGTTGTCAACACCATCTGGAAAGGCAAAGGATTCTACCACGGTGAGGAATTCAATGACAAGCAACGTTGCAGCATTACCATTGTAAAACACATGGGTGTGGTGAAGATACTGGCGGAGCATTGTACACCAATTAAATGAAGAAAGGCAGTGTTTAAGTGTTGAATGTTTAAGGTTTATTTCCTCTTATTGTCTCTTTTATAGGAAGATAATGTTGTAAGAAAGAAGCCTAACCATACTCTGTTAAAATTTCACCACCCCGCCTCGTCCGATTCGCTGCGCTCATCGGGCTCGGCACCCCTCCTTAGAGGAGGGGAAATTTTGGAGATTTATTTACTTATGACCAGAAGCTCAAGTAGATGCTTAATTAAAATGCTGATGTACCAAAATTTCCCCTCCTCCAAGGAGGGGTGCCGAGCCCGATGAGCGCAGCGAATCGGACGAGGCGGGGTGGTGAAATTCAAGAGAATTGATTTAAATAGCCTCCCCGTCCCTTCAGGAGACAGGTATGGGAAGAAAACTTTAAACTTTCAACACTTAAACATTGCCTTTCTTCACTTTTCATTTACTAAGTTTGCTCCATGGATATATTCTCATACTACACCCTAACACAATGGCTGTTGATACTCATCGCATCTTTCATCACCGGAATGGGAAAGGCTGGATTACGGGGAGTTGACATGCTGAGCGTAACGCTGATGGCATTTGTATTTGGCAGCAAATCATCCACAGGCATTGTATTGCCCCTCCTTTGCTTGGCAGACATCGCTGCGGTGATATATTACAACAGACATGCCCAATGGCAACATTTCTGGAAGCTCACCCCTTGGATGGTGATCGGCATCTTACTGGGTGTTTTTTTGGGAAAAGACATGAACGAGGCCGTCTTCCGAAAAATCATGGCCATCATCATTTTGGTAACCATTGTGATTGTCCTGGTGATGGAATACAGAAAATCAAAAGAAGTTCCGAAACATCCAATGTTTGTTATAACCACTGGACTCGCTGCAGGATTTACCACCATGCTAGGAAACCTTGCTGGCGCGTTTTCCAACCTTTATTTCTTGGCCATGCGAATGAGTAAAAATGATTTCATCGGAACCGCTGCATGGATTTTTCTTTTCATCAATTTATTCAAAATGCCTTTTCAAATATTTTTTTGGAAAAACATTACAGTGCATACACTTCAAGTAGATGCCGTGTTGGTTCCGACATTAGCATTGGGATTTTTCAGCGGCATCAAAATTGTAGGGAAAATCAAAGACGAACAATTTAGAAAAGTGGTCATCATATTAACTTTAGTGGGCTCAATATTGATGTTGATTAAGCGATAAATTTGAATGAAAGCAAATCTAGCGATGTAAAGAAGTAAATTTCCCTAGGGAGACGATTGGATGCGTATTTCTTTTAAAAAATATTTCATATAACAGAAGACCTATTCATGATACTTCTCAATTTCCTGGTGGTCCTTTAAGTGCTTTTCTGTTTTTATCATTTTAATACCACACTTAGGACAATTAGATGCTTTGGCGCTTTTCTGGTCGTGGTGCATCGGACAAGAGTATGGGTACATAACATCATGCTTCATTTTTCCCTTTACCGAAAGATGCAGTGGATTTCCACAAATTTTGCACTTACCCGGCTTTTTATTGTACTCTTTTGGATGCATTGTACATACATAGGAACTGTCCTTCTTATAGATTGAATCGTGTTTTAATTTTTCAATTTTTACTTGGGCGTTTAGGCTAAAAAATGAAAACATGATGGATGCTAAAAAGAATATTTTTTTCATGATTGATAATTTCATTTGAAAAAGAAAATTATCATTTGTCGCAATGAAAATCAATGAGGAAGGTCATTGGTGAGGATGACAGCGTAATATGCAATAAAATTCAATAGCCTGGGGTTTAAACCCCAGGCTATTGATAAATTCATCCTATTCTTCTCTTATAATGACAAGGGGCATTCTTCATTTTTCATTCTTCATTTTTCATTCTTCATTTTGAAAAACTTCCTCGTTCTCTCATCAACAATCACTCCCTTCCAATTCAATCCATATCCAAAATCATACTTATTACCTTCGCTGTCTACGTGGCACTCCATGTCAAATGCCAGGTCTTCTTTTTGCAGCTCAACCGTTTTCATGCTAGCGGGCATCTGCATCGGCAACAAAGCCCGTGGTTCAAATTTCCCGGCTAAAATCTCCAAAATAGCTTGGTCTTGCACCCCAAAACTCGCTAAGATCACATCAACAGATTTTTCGAATTCCGCAAACACCATCGGATTGGCAACATTCAATGAAACAATCACGGGCTTTCCCTTCATCTTCTGAACAGTTTCTTCAACCAATTTCAAGTCGTGGATATTCGCTGCTGTATTGGTTTTCCCCTTATATCCCCTGTTGGTAAATTTCTCCATCGGGTCACCGCCTGCAATGCTGGTATCCCTTGCATCAACCGCAGTGTAAGGATTGTATTGCAGTGAAATGGGTAGATACCCGTTTCCACCTTTTGCAAGATCAGCAGGATCATAGCCCATACCTGACTTCGGACTTTCAATACAAACCAAGGCCAAATCAGCTTGATCGGGATTGTCGGTGACGTTAAAATATTTACCTACAACTTGCATATTGATTGGATAGTCGTTTGATTCAGGCAATGGAAATCCAAGGAAATGACGGGACGCGGGGATAAACCTCTTCGGGATATAAATGGTTTTTTTAGAGACCATCGGTAAAACATGATTTTTGTTTTTTAACAATACCACTGACTTCAATTGTGCATCAAATCCTGCTTTCATAAACTCAGCCTTACCCACCGTCGCTTTTGTATTTGCAGGGTTTACGTATGGATTTTCAAAGAGTCCAACCTGAAAAATATTTCTCAACAATCGAACGGCAGATTGTTCAAACCTCAACCTCATGAATGCTTCACCATGTTCTTTGATGCCAACTTTATACGCATCGAGGATGGGCTTCATATCGTTGTTTCCGCCAAATTGGTCAACCCCTGCCATCAACACTTTATAATGCCTTTCAGCCAAGGATAAACTTTCTACGCCCCAAGATTTTCCATCAACAAAAACATCCATCGCCTTGTGGTCGCCAGTTACAAGCCAGTCCGTACACACCACTCCATCATAACCGTATTTTGTTCTCAACAAATCATTGATGATGTATTTGTTGTAATTGTTTGCAACTTGCTCACCATTTTTTGTATCCTGGTTCCAGGAAATTGTATAGTAAGGCATCACCGCAGAAGCCTTTTTGGTGCTGCCATTCAACTTGAAAGCACCCTGTGTGAATGGGATGAAATGTTCCTCGAAATTATTTCCTGGATAGACGGCAAACTTACCGTTTGCGTAATGTGCATCGCGACCGGCTTCGCCAGAACCTCCACCAGGCCAATGTTTCACCATGGTATTCACGCTTTGGCTGTTCCAAGTGTATGATTGAAAACCCTCAACATAGGCTTTTCCCATTTCGGCAGACAAGGCAGATGATTCACCAAAAGTGCCTTCAAAGCGGCTCCAACGTGGTTCTGAAGCAATATCTACTTGGGGCGACAATGCAGTAGTGATGCCCAATGCACGATACTCTGCTGCTGCGATATGCCCGAATACTAGGTTCATCCTAGGATCAAATGTGGCGGCCATTCCCAACGATCCCGGCCACATAGAAATCAATCCACCAGCGGCGGCATTAAACTCAGCCCTCGCTTGTGTAGCATGACGAGGATCAGAACTGTTGTTAGCTGGAATACCCTTGCCCATGGCTTCACAAAAGGCTTGGACGTTGTTGGTCCATTTTGCGGCATCTTCAGGACTAGATACCGTTGTGAGAAGGACATGGCGCAGGTTGTCATCTTTCAAGAACTTTTTTTGTTGATCAGTCAGTTCACTAGCAGCATTCACTTTTGGGTCAAACCCCTTGCCTTTGTATGTGCCCGCAAAATACCCATCTGGCCTTGCTGGAATGGACTGATGCGCTGAATAGAGCATCAAACCCGCAATCTCTTGAATCGTCAATTGCTTGGCCAAATCCTTTGCCCGCCTGTCAATAGGCAAACGCCAATCTTCATAGGGGTCCAACTTCCCGTTTTTATTGAGGTCCTTGAACTTCAATCCATCAACATCCAAAATGGTAATTCCGGAAGTTGCTGAATAACCCAACGTGACACCACGTGGTTGTTTGATCAAAATTTCTTGTCCCTGAACAAGGATGGGCACTACAAGCAAAAAGAATATGAATTGTTTCATTATCTCCTATGATTTTAAGTTGATTCTCTTAGAATATGTTAATTGTAGAAGGATGAGAAAAGCATAAAAAGAATTTCAATAAACCTCCTCAACTAAGGTACACTATGCATTTTATTAATGAATGAATGGAATCATAAATTGTTTGAAGGATTTCAGCAGTTAAAATCAAATTTGATGAAAAAAAATTGCAATGGTTTTACAATTTGAGTCTTTTGAACTAAATTCAACTGAACAAATTTCATTGCTAGCCATCAACATTGCTCAATCAAACATATATGCGATTAAACAACTTTCATTTACATAATTTATTTGTATTGCTTGTACTATTTTCCTCTTGCAAAAACGAAAACAAGTACATCCCGCCAACGATTTCCTTTACGTTGACAGACGCACAACTTCCTGAATACGAAAAGGAAATTGACCACAAAGGCATTCTTGAAGACCTTCAAAAAAACCATGAAAAAACAATTGCCAATGGCAGAAGTATTTATAACAACGCATGTGTAACCTGCCACGGAAACCCCAACCAGGAAGGGTCTATCCCCACCGCGTTCAAATATTGGAAAGATCAATTCAAGGTAGGGAAAGACCCCTATTCAATTTACCAAACTTTGACCAAGGGCTATGGCTCGATGCCGCCACAATCAAACCTAATACCCATCGAGAAATATGAGGTCATTAGTTATATCAGGGAGGAATTTATATTCAAGCAAAACAACGATCAATACACAGAAATTGATTCCATCTATTTAAGCAGCTTGCCTCTAGGTAGTTCAACCGGACCAAAACCAACTAAGAAAACGCCATGGGCTGAAATGGACTACGGGAATTTCCTAATCAACACCTATGAATTGATTGATTCAACTGCAAAGCCGAGGGAGATTTCTGAAGGGTCTGCACCGCTGCAGAACGAGAACTTAACAAAGTCCAATTTCGCATACAAGGGCATTGCCATGAGGCTTGATGACGGAAATGGTGGAATCGCTGCGGGCAAAGCCTGGATGGTATTTGACCATGATTTGATGCGCATTGCAGGCGCATGGACGGGCGATGGTTTTATTGATTGGGAAGGAATTTTACTAAACGGACACCATAACATCTCGCCAAGAACCATCGGAAACTTACATTACGAAACACCTGTTGAACCAGCTTGGGCAAATCCGGTTACAGGATCCTTTGCTGACAACCGTTTCAAGGCAGTTGACAACAGAAGATTTGGACCATTATCACGTGAATGGGCTCATTACAAGGGACTGTATAAATTCAAGAATAAGGTAATCATTTCATACTCAATAGGTGATGCAAACATCCTCGAAAAAGATGGGTTAGAAGGAACCATCAACCTACCAATTTTCAGCAGAACTTTGAACATCAGTCCCTCCTCTAATCCACTTAAAATGAGGATAGCACCTGCAACGGCCTCTGTAGCCTTGGTTGGAATTGGGGCATCAATTAAAAAAGAAAATGGTTTCCACGTGTTGTATGTTCCAAAATCTCAGTCATTGAACATCAAGATATTGATTGCAAAGTCAGGATATCCCAACATTAATCAACACGCAAACACATCCGCAAAACCTGAAAACCTAGCTGCGTATACGAAAGGTGGCACTGCACAATTTCCACAAACAATAATGGCAAGCATCAAGAAAAGCAAGGAGGATGGCCCTTTCCAAGTGGATCAATTTGAACTGCCATTTCACAGTCCGTGGAAAAACCAATTGAGGTTGAGTGGCATTGATTTTTTGGATGATAAAAACAAGGCGGTTATTTGTTCATCAGATGGAGATGTTTGGCTTGTGGAGGGACTCCTTACAAATGCGGAAAGTCTATCATGGCAGCGAATTGCATCAGGATTGTTTCAACCACTTGGAATTAAAATAGTTGACAAAAAAATATTCGTTACTTGTCGCGACCAACTCGTAAAACTTCATGATTTGAATGGGGATGAAGAAATCGATTTTTATGAAAGTTTCAACAGCGACCATCAAGTCACCAATCATTTTCATGAATTTGCGATGGGGTTACAAACGGACAAGGAAGGCAATTTCTATTATGCCAAAAGTGCACGACATGCACGTCGGGCGCTGGTTCCACAGCACGGGACCTTGTTGAAAGTAAGCAAGGATGGTCAAACCACAGAGATCATGGCCAATGGATTTCGTGCAGCAAACGGGGTTTGTATCAATCCAGACGGATCATTTATCATCACCGATCAAGAAGGACATTGGAACCCGATGAACCGCATCAATTGGATTCAAAAGAAGGGTGCATTTTATGGAAACATGTTTGGGTACAATCCATCTTCCGATAGTTCAGATACGGGCATGGAGCAACCGTTGACATGGATTGAAAGAGACATTGATCAATCGCCTTCAGAATTGCTGTGGGTAGACAGCAAAAAGTGGGGACCCTTAAACGGCAGTCTGTTGAGCTTCTCCTATGGGTATGGAAAGGTCTTTGTAGTGCCACATGAAAAGGTTGGCACACAAATGCAGGGCGGTGTTTTTGAACTCCCCATACCAAAGTTTACAACAGGAGTGATGCGAGGCCGTTTTAATCCAGGTGACGGCCAATTATATGCCTGTGGCTTGTCCGCATGGGGTTCAACTGGCCCAGAGCTCGGTGGATTTTATCGGATCAGATATGATGGTGCAAAATCAATCATACCGACAGGGCTCAAGGCAAAAAGAAATGGAATGGAAATAACCTTCTCGCATACGCTGGATGTTAAGAACATAAAAAATGCGTCAAGTTATGAAGTGCAAACTTGGGATTTGAAAAGAGCCAGAAAATATGGTTCGGAACATTATAACAAAAAGATGCTGTCGATTTCAAAAGTTGAGGTAAGCGCCGACAAGAAAAAGATATTTCTAAGCATCCCCAACATGAAAACAACTTGGGTGATGGAAATCAATTATAATTTCATTGATGCAAAAGGAAAAGAAGTAAAAGGATTGATACAAAATACAATCAATAAATTGGGGGAGTGAGCCTCTGCGCCCCCTAGAAAGACGGGGAAAATTCAATAGCCTGGGGTTTAAACCCCAGGCTATTGAGAAATACGTTGCAATTTACTCATGACTAACTTTAACCCCAGGCTATTGAGAAATACAGTAAAATCTATTCAGGACTAACAATATCCTTTTCAATATGAATGAGCTTACCCTTATCTGTAAAGCCCTCAAACACAAGATGCATGCGCTTTGCGCCAACATGGTTAACAAATCTGATGGTGTATTTCTTTTCATCTTGTACAATGGCTTCAGGCTCCCAAAACAAGGTAGAAATAATGTTGTACTTTCCAGTTGAACCTGCTGTATATTCCTCAAAATTGGTGGTAACAGCATACCCGGGATATTTAAAAAACTTATTGCCCGTCATGTCTGTAGCAACCATATCATCATATTTTTTTGTGTAAATCACCAATACAGGTGCAACACCAATACTCGGTAAATTCAGTGAACCCGGTGTGTAATATTTTACCATCGCGATTTGCGCAATAGGTACAGAAGCAGCCATGTCGGTTCCAGACAACAAAACTTCATCAAGAAAAATCGTGGCTGGAATTTTACCACCGGTGAGTGACATCACCCTCGTACTTGTAACTTCATAATTGGTGGCGCTTTTTTTTGTGATGCTCAACCCTGCAATCTTGCTTTGCAAGTAATCAAAAACATTACCAGCCTTGGATGAGGGAGGATCATTGATTAAATCCATTACCTTGGAATTGGCTGTGCTGCTAAACATTCCTGAAGTGTATTTTCGATTGACCAACATTGCCTTTGATGGCTTCCTGGTTGTTACAACAACTTCTTTGAGGGATTTGAATTTTGTATCTACATCCAACAACTCTTTATGGATTTCATTAGCAACTACATTTTGAACTGCATTCTCCTGTAAAAATGCAATTGTTTTATCAACCTCGTCTTGTGGAATGTTGATATCATTCTTGATTTTAGGCAGTGGATCATAGTCAATATTGATGTCAAAAAGTTCATTGTGCAATTGATAATAAATTGTGGCAGAATCTTCATAAACAAGGTCTTCAATAATAAATTTTCCATCTTTATCAAGAGGGACTTCAAGGAAATTTGTGCTCGAATCTTTTGCTTGCAAAATGAAGCTGATTTCTTTCTCTTTAACCTTGCCTTTTTTCTTAAAAGCCCACCCTTTTATTTGTATATAAGGAAGGTCTGATGTTACAGTATCAACAACGCCTGAGTAGTTATAAAATTCCATTTTTGATAACTCATCATTTATTTTACTGATTGAATCTTTCATCAGCAACGTTGATGCAGGCAGTTGAACGTGAGAGGGAATTAAAAAAGTTGAAATGATGTTGTTTTGTGAAATGGATTTCAAATCTTTGTCCATATTCGTTACAGAAAACGAAAAACTTCCTGTGATGCTGTCTTGAAATTCAACATTAAAAACATTCGATCCACCAACATTGAAACTCATTGAATCTGTGGTGATTGTTGGTTCCATTGAAAAATCTTGGTTGTTGACAAAGGTTGATTTTTTCACCAAAACTTCCTTCTTGTTTCCAACAAGTTCAACCTTTAAAACACCCGATGGCAGGGCATTTAAAGGCAGTTTTACTTTTATGGGAAATGAATTTTTTAAAGGCTGATCAAAAACCAATTTACCCAGAATTGTTCCACGGAGCGAAAGATCACCCAGGTATTCCTTTTCATTATTCTTGCTAATTATAAGTTCACCAGGATTTAAGTCATTGAATTTAATAGAAATATTTTCTTCTTGATGAAATTCAGTTATTTCACTTTTTTGTGAAATTATTTTTTTCTGGTTATTGGATGGATTTAAAATGGGCAAAATCTGAATGAATTTTATCTCTTTCTTTTTTGCTTGTATGAGGGTATATGCCCTTAAGATATAAACATCTTCAGGTAAATCTAGTGGTAATAAAATATTTCCAGAACTCGTACCCCAGATGATAGGCAGGTGATTTGAAATGATGACTTCCCCACTCCTATCAATAATTTCTACGAACATATTTTTACTCAAATCACTTGGCGTATACTCGCTCAACACATAAGCTTTAAACCAAATCATCTCACCTGATACATAGGCTTTTTTGTCAGTATGGAGGTACACTTGTTCGTTTGAGGGAACAGTGTTTTTTGATGGCTGGGAATAGCCAATAGAGCAAAAAAAACAGAATATGAAAGCAAGGAATTTTGTCATTTTTACTTAAGTGTTATGAAGTTACATTCTGTGTCATCCTGAATATGTTATAGGGAGACCCTAAAAAAATGATTATGACGTTTACGTGAATAGAACCCAATGTGTTGTAGAAGCAATAAATAAAAAACGGGCTGGTGGAGATCCTTCGCTGCGCTCAGTATGACAGGAAGTTAAAGACTCCCCTCCTGGACAGGAGGGGTGGATCCAGACCGAGCGAAGCGAGTGTCTGGAGACGGGGTGGTGGATGTTAGCACAAGTGGATGTTACTACAAGTTAATTCCACCACCCCGCCGCGTCCGATTCGCTTCGCTCATCGGGCTCGGCACCCCTCCTGTCCAGGAGGGGAGTCCTTTATTTCCTGTCATCGCGAAGGATCCTACAACCTAGGTATCGTATACCCATTGTTGTATTTCTTGGTATGATACTCTTCTTGCACAGCTTCATCGGTGAATGATTGCTTTGTTTCATCCCAACTCACTTTTTTACCTGATCGGTAAGCAATATTTCCCATCTGTGCTACCGTAGCGATATGAGCACCCTCTTCAATGGAACAATTCAATGATTCAGATTTATTTGTTCTGATGGCATTGATGAAATTCTCCCAATGCAGTTCAACACCATTGTCTGAACTTTTTTGAAGCGGCATCAACACCTTGTTTTTGGATTGCCTTTCTTCAATCACTTCCCAACCACTTCTGTCGAGGACCAGTGTTCCATTGTTTCCAATAAATGAAATTCCATGATCGCGTTTATAAGAACCATTGTCGATACCCATGGCACCATCCCAAACGAGGTTGAATTTATCAAACTCATACAATGATGTTAATGTATCAGGCGTTTCTTCAGCTAGTTCAGGATAAGCAAATTTTCCGCCGAGTGCAGACACCGAAATCGGATTTCCAGCTTTCATTCCTTGAACAGCATAATCCAACAAATGCACACCCCAATCTGTCATCAATCCACCTGCATAATCCCAGAACCACCTGAAGTGAAAATGGAACCTGCTGCTGTTGAAAGGCTTTAACGGCGCGGGTCCTAGCCATGTTTTATAATCAACTGTTGACGGCGCCATGCTGTCTGCCACAATCGGCTGCGGCTTCATCCAACCTTGATAGCACCAAACTTTTGTTGTTCTGATATTTCCCAATTGTCCGGAGTGAACCATGTCCAATGCATCTTTGAAGTGCTTCTGACTGCGTTGCCATTGTCCAACCTGAACAATCCTGTTGTACCTATTCTTAGCCTTCACCATGGCATCGCATTCACCAATTGAATTACCTGCAGGTTTCTCTACATACACATGTTTACCAGCTGAACAAGCGTTGATCATTTGCAATGCATGCCAATGATCTGGCGTGCCAACAATCACCACATCAATGTCTTTTCTATCGAGTATTTTTCTATAATCAGCATAGAGGTCAACCTGCTTCACATTGGGTTGAAGTTTAAGCAATTCCTCTTTCCTTGAACCCAATACCACGCTGTCGATATCACACAATGCCACCACTTCAACATTCCTTACTTTAAGGGCGGCCTTTGTATTGGCCCAACCCATGCTATTAACGCCAATGGTTGCAATTCTTATTGTATCTGTAGTAAATATTGAACTATGTCCAAAAGCACTGCTGGTAGCCAATGTGACGGAAGCGAGTGATACGTTTCTGATGAAATTTCTGCGATTTGCCATCTGATTTATTTAATGATGTGAAATAAAAATCAATCCTAAATCCATGAATAATTAATGCAAAATAAATATACTCAATCTTAGGATGATTGCAGATAAAGATGATTGGTTATTTTCGTTTCGATAAGAATTATTCGCCATTTAATTTAATGATATGCAAGTGAAACTTTTTATGGTATTGTTAGGCTGCAGGCCAAAGGGCAGGCATACGGAGCAGCATGACATTTACTTCGGCATTGCTAAGGAGTGGAAGGATTTGATACCCGAGTTCAAAGCTTTTTGGCCTGAAGCAAAAGGCAAAATGCACGTTGATGCATGGCGGGAAATAACACAAGTAAATGGACAATCCGTTAAAGTAATAGAAAGAACGGAGAAAAAAAATGACAGCGATCATCAACTGTATTTCATCAATTTAGGCGGATACAAAGAGAATGAATTTGAAGAATTTCACTACAAAATGGTTGTAGCAGCGCCAAATAAATCAGCGGCAATTAGTGCTTCAAAGAAAACAGCCTTTTTCAAGCATACCCATTTTGAAGGAGCCAATTCGCATGTAGATGATAAATATGGTGTGGATGTTGATGATATGTATGAGATCGATGAAATGCTCACAAAGTCAACAAAAGAAAAATATGCCATTGAGCTTACTCCGTCAGAGGTTGAGTATGCGGATGTGTTGAATTTGGGGTACTTTAAATTTTAACAGCCAGGGACGAGGGACAGGGGACGAGGGACAAGGGAACGGCCAATACAAATGAAAAATGAAGAATGAAAAATGAAATAAAACAGGAAGAGATAGGGGCAAGTAAGACGATTTTTAATTTGTTTTAAACCTTCATTTTCAATAGCCTGGGGTTTAAACCCCAGGCTATTGAATTTTGATTGTAACTAAACCTTCTCAACCAACTTCAACCCCTTCAACCTCTTCAACTACTTCAACCAACCTCAACCTCTTCAACCCCTTCAACTAACCTCAACCTCTTCAACTACTTCAACCAACCTCAACCTCTTCAACTACTTCAACCAACCTCAACTACTTCAACCAACCTCAACCCCTTCAACTTTTTCCTATCCCTCATCTCTGTCTGTATAATATATTTTTCATAATTTTACGTAACGTAAACAAAATAATTATATAAACATATGAATGCTAAAATAATGATATCTAATGTCTTAGACATGATATCTGAAAAAACAGGCATAATCATGGAGGTTCAAAATGCGCAAGAAAAGGATGTTGATACGGGACTAAAATATAAATTTGAGGGAAAGACTTATGAAGCAGTCATCAAAGTTAAAAAAGATGTACGTACTTATCAGCTCCCTCAAATTGAACTGTTGAAAAAAAAGTATCCAAATATACTAATCATAACAGATCATATCTATCCTAAAATAAAGCAGTCATTCCAGCAAAATGGAATCAATTACTTTGAATTAAATGGGAATGTCTTTGTGAAGGAAAAAGGCTTGTATATCTTGATTGAAAATTCAGCAACAAAACCAATAACAAAGTTAAAGACAGGTAGGGCATTCACAAAAACTGGACTAAAACTTGTGTTTCAATTTCTCATCAAAGAAGAACTTATCAACCTTTCCTACCGTGAAATGGCTGAAGCTACAGATATTGGTTTTGGTAATATCAATATCATAATGTCAGACTTAAAAAATCAGGGCTTTCTAATATCCTTGGACAAAAAGAGTTATAAACTTATCAAAAAAAAGGAACTGCTGGAAAAATGGATGGTCGGCTACGAGCAAAAACTGAAACCAAGCTTATACATAGGGACTTTTCGGCTTGGTCAAGAAATTAACTCAACAAATTGGAGGACTATAGAACTTAGAAAAGGCTTGACCTGCTGGGGAGGAGAACCTGCAGGGCAATTGCTAACTAATTACCTTTTACCTGAGCACCTAACCCTATACTCCCTTGAACAACGAGCAGACTTGATAAAACATTATAAAATGCTCCCGGATATCAATGGCACAATTGCTGTTTATCAAAAGTTTTGGAACAACATAGAGAATGATGAAACGCTTGCGCCATCACTTCTTGTTTATGTAGATCTGATGCTTACTGGTGAAAGACGATGTACCGAAACAGCACAAAAAATATGGAATGAAAAGTTGGAAGGTAAGTATTGAACAATTGAGATTAGATCCGGCAACTTACGAATTACTTGATGTACTTCAAAAAAGTTTTCAACACTTTGGAATTGATTATTATTTAGTAGGTGCAATCTCCAGAAATGCATGGATGAACGGGCTACATCGTATAGTTCCACGCAGGACTACAACAGACATTGACTTTGCTGTGTTTATCAAAGATAAAGGAAGTTTTGAAGCATTGATGTCGCCTTGTGTGAAACCAGAGGACACTGGAAAGACCCGATTTCCTTCTGCCCATACAACTTTCTGCGTGCCTTGATGTTGCTT
>Ga0209550_10002016_pt1 | contig 19625 bp, 17 predicted proteins | sample LauGreSuBDMM15SN_2_FD_187567 | JGI IMG/M metagenome (GOLD analysis project Ga0209550, IMG submission 187567) | Freshwater lake microbial communities from Lake Michigan, USA - Su13.BD.MM15.SN (SPAdes) (version 5) | ecosystem: Environmental > Aquatic > Freshwater > Lake | place: Lake Michigan... | reverse complement strand
GAGTAAACGAAAAGAGCCCTTGGATCACCTCTCTGGAAGTGCCAGGATTGATTTTTCTGCTTGATCAATGAAACAGGGGTGAAAAAATCACACATTAGCATGTGGTCAAAGCCGCCAGGAAGGTGGTTACCTTCAAGGCCACCAATACCCTTAAAGGCAAACTCTAAAAAAGATTTCCTAGGATCCTAAATTCATCTATTCTGGACAGAACGCCCTCTGACTCGTTGATTGATGTTTCTAGTGATGCTTCTGGCAGCATGAAGTCAAATTCCCTGCCAGACTTGAACTGCTTACAAAGATGTATTTGTTTTTGCTTAACAGGATCAAATTGCCTTCATCATGATCACTACGGACCAATCCAGCAGCCATTAAACTTTTGAAAGAATAAAATACCCAAAAAAAGTCTAGTAATTTGCACATTTTCTTGGATTTCGGCCTGGTGATACAGTCCGCAGAAGTATAAAAAAGCGGTTTTCCTCGTCACCTTCAGCTTTCAGAGTCCAGCGACTAGATCACCCATTCAATTTCTCTGGTTGATTTGATGTCTCATTTAAATTTAAGCCTGTCCGTATGCTAATTAAGGGTAGTTGATGACCACTCGGCTCTTACAACTGAAAAATCTCACCATCGATTTCAGCACTCGAAGTGGCGTGATCAGGGCCGTTGACGGCGTCAGCCTGCACATTAATGCAGGTGAAACCCTGGGTGTGGTGGGCGAATCAGGATCGGGAAAGAGTGTTACCGCATTGTCTGTAATGCGACTTATTCGCCAACCGCCGGGCAAAGTGGTCGCGGGTGATATCCAATATGGTGAAGTCGACGTGCTCGGTTTGACAGAAACCGAGATGCGCAAGATCCGCGGCAAAGAGATTGCGATGATCTTTCAGGAACCAATGACTTCGCTGAATCCGGTTTTCACCATCGGCGAGCAGATTGCCGAGGTTGTCAGACTGCATGAAGGCCTGGGACGGCGCGCCGCCTGGGACCGAGCTGTCGAGATGCTCCAGATCGTGCGTATTCCGAATCCTTTACGTTTGGCCGCCGAGTATCCGCACCAGCTTTCCGGCGGCATGCGACAGCGCGTCATGATTGCGATGGCCCTGTCTTGCAATCCCAGGCTGCTGATCGCCGACGAGCCCACGACCGCTCTGGATGTCACTATTCAGGCTCAGATTCTTGAATTACTGAGCGAGCTCAAGGAAAAATTCAGCATGGCCGTCATGCTCATTACCCACGACATGGGTGTGATCGCTGAGAGCGTTGATCGTGTTGTTGTCATGTATGGTGCCGAGGTGGTCGAAGAGGCTCCTGTGGAGGAATTGTTTCGCCAACCAATGCACCCATACACGCAGGGCTTGCTACGTGCCATCCCGCGTATCCGTATTGATAGAGAGGCCGGGGAACGCTCTCGGCTGGAGCAGATACCGGGCACCGTACCTACTCTGCGGCTGCCCTTAACCCTAGGCTGCCGGTTCGCGCCACGCTGCAGTTTCGCCAAACCAGAATGTCACCAAAGCTCACCGCCGCTGCGCGAGCTGCAGTCTGGCCACTCGGTAGCCTGTTTCCTTTATTGAGACCGCAATGCAAAAACCCTTATTGAGTGTGCGCAATCTCAAGAAGTATTTCCCAATCCGGTCCACTCTATTGTCAGCTGCTGCTGAACGTGTGCATGCGGTGGACGACGTCAGTTTCGACATCATGGCTGGTGAAACGTTGGGTCTGGTGGGCGAGTCGGGCTGCGGAAAGTCGACTACTGCTCGTCTGATCTTGCGTCTTATTGAAGCAACATCTGGTGAAATATGGTTTGATGAACGCAACGTCACAACACTCAACCGTGCGGATCTCAATGACTTGCGTAAGGACATGCAGATCATCTTTCAGGATCCATATTCTTCGCTTGACCCGCGCATGACGGTCGCCTCGACCATCGGTGAGGCGTTGCTGGTTCACAATCTTGTGCAAGGTCGCCAAGCGCGTGATGACCGCGTTGTCGAACTGCTTGAAACAGTTGGCCTATCCTCGGAACACCTGCGTCGATTTCCGCATGAGTTTTCCGGCGGGCAACGTCAGCGCATCGGTATCGCGCGTGCGCTCGCAGTCAATCCGAAACTTGTCGTGTGCGATGAACCAGTTTCGGCGCTCGATGTGTCGGTGCAGGCGCAGGTCATTAACCTGTTGGAGGATTTGCAGCACAAATTTGGGCTAACTTACCTGTTTGTCGCGCACGATCTTTCGGTGGTCGAACACATCGCTACGCGCGTAGCCGTGATGTATTTGGGACGCATCGTGGAGCTTGCACCTACGGGGGAACTCTATGGTCATCCGACACATCCTTACACCATGGCATTACTTTCGGCAGTACCGGTCCCGGATCCTTCTGCCAGACGCCAGCGAATCGTTCTCGAAGGTGATATGCCTAGCCCAGTTAACCCACCACGCGGGTGTCGCTTTCATACCCGATGCCCAATGAGGGTTTCCTCGTGTGAGCACAACGAACAGGTACTCAAAGAGGTGACGCCCGGCCATTGGGTCGCCTGCCAGGAGCGGAGCGGAGCAGTTGCTTGACAGTTCGCGCTAATTGGGCGTAGTATGAGAAACATTCGGTGCTTGATTAAACTTGTCACCACCCTTTGTTAATAATTAACATTGAAGGTAAATCGCAATGAAACGTGTGGATAAGTCGATTGACAAGCAAACATTGCGGCGCACTTTACTCAAGTTTGCGGGGGGGGCTTTGGCAGTTGTGGCGGGCATGTCTCCAGGTGCCCGTGCGCAATCTCCAAAGCGCGGCGGTACGCTTCGGCTTTCGAATGGTGGGGATCCACCAGACTTCGACATGCACCAGACCGCCACTTACTTGAGCCAGTTTCTTGGTGCGCCTTGCTATTCGAACCTGATGCGCGCTGACCCCAAGGACTACAACCGCCTTCTACCTGATTTGGCAGAAAAGGCCGACGTATCGGCAGACGGAAAGACCGTGACCTTTCTGTTGCGGGAAAATGTGGTTTTTCACAACGGCATGCCCTTGTCCTCTGAGGACGTGGTTTTCAGCCTTGAGCGCATTCGCAACCCGGCCAAAGGTATCGTTAGCCCACGCAAGGGCTTGTTGGGCAATATTGAGGCTATCGAGGCGCGAGGCGCACGCACGGTTGTTATACGTCTGACGCAACCGCAGCCCGACTTTTTGTTCCTGGTTAGCAATCCATTCAACGTCATCGTACCGAAAAAGGTGGCCGAGCCTTTGGACGCGCAAGGCGTGGGCATGAAACGCCAGATAGTAGGTACGGGACCGTTTCGCCTAAGCCAGTCTGTGGATGGCCAGATTTACGAGCTAACGCGATTTGATAATTATTTCGGCCCTGCACCCCTGCTCGACAAGATTCAGATGTTTCCTATCAAGGGCGAAGTCGAGAGAAGCGCGGCCCTGCAGGGCAAGCGCATCGACGCCTGTTTCTTTTTCCCCAATGAGTCCGTGCTAGCTACCCTTCGCAAGGTACCGGGCATGACAGTTTTGCGACGGCCCACGCCCACATTCATTAATTTGATACCCAATGTGCAACGTAAGCCCTTCGACGACCCGCGCGTGCGTGAGGCCTTGTCCCTTGCGCTGGACCGTGATTCCTTCATCAAGACAGTGGGACCCTTGTCCGGGGCCTTTTTCCACAGTTTGGGCCTAATGCCACCAGGCAGTCCCTACAGCCTAAGCACAGCCGAGGTCAAGCAGTTCGGTGGATACGATACGTTACCTGGCTTGGGCGGCGATCTGGCAGCGAATCGTGCGCGCGCGGTTGCTTTGCTGGAACAGGCTGGCGTGCCCAAGGGATTCAAGGTGGTGATCCCAACGCGAGGTGACGTACCGGCGTTTCGCGACGCAGCAATCAACGTAGCCGCCCAATTGAAGGCTGTGGGAATAGATGCAACAGTCGATATTCGCGACGCCGGCGCCTTTTATGCGATCGAAACCAAGGGCGATTTCCAAATGGTGGTGCATTCGGTTGCCATGGGTGGCTCAACTGCTGACCAGATTCTGGGGGAAGGCTATACAAGCTTTGGGGGGCGCAACTACGGGCAATGGAAGGACGATACGCTTGATAACCTGTATCGCCAGCAGTCGAGAGAACTCGATCCGCGCAAGCGCGGTGAATTGGTAAAACAGTTCCAACTCGCCTTCTTGAAAACCTACTATCAGATAAACCTGGCCTGGGTGGGCTACGGCGCAGCGCACTGGAATACCGTGCAAGGCTGGAGCGCGCTGCCCGACCTTTATGCCAATATGCAGCTCGGCCACGCCTGGCTAGACAGCTGAGCTGGTACCACCAGCCTTGTCCTGGCTAATGGTCGATTACCTGCTGCGTCGCTTGGGGATCGGACTGGTCACCCTTTTTGGCGTAGCGGTGATCGTGTTTTTCATGATGCGCGTCTTGCCCGGCGATGCGGCGGTCATGCTCTCGGGCGCTGGTTCGGGGGCGGTTTCCGAGCAAGAGTTGGCCGAGGTGCGCATTAAACTCGGATTGGATCGCTCCCTTCCGGTGCAGTTTGCCGACTGGGCCGGACATGTGGTTCGCTTTGATTTGGGCGAATCGCTGCGCACTGGCAAGCCGGTGATTGACGACATTGCAAGGCGCTTTCCCTACACTTTGCAGGTCGTGGTGATGGCCATGCTCATTGCGGTATTTGTGGGTGTGCCCGTTGGCGTTTTGTCTGCGGCGTTTTCCGGGTCCTGGGGCGACCAACTGCTCCGTGCGTTGTCCATCGTTGGCCTTGCCGCACCCTCGTTCTGGGTCGGACTACTTCTGATCCTCGGTTTAGTATGGCTTTTCCAGTGGAGCGCGCCGCTGATGTGGGAACCGTTCTGGGTAAGTCCCTGGAAAAGCGTCACGCAGTTGTTCTGGCCAGCACTGGCGGTTGGATTGCGTCAGCTGGCACTGATCGCGCGCATGACACGCTCGATCATGCTGGAAGTATTGGGCGAAGACTACATCCGAACAGCGCGTGCCAAAGGCCTTTCGGAGTGGTCGGTGGTTATGCATCACGGCCTGCGCAATGGAATGCTGCCAGTAGTGACCTTGATCGGGTTCGAAGTTTCTGCTCTTTTTGGCGGCCTGATCGTCACCGAGACAGTGTTCAGCGTGCCTGGTCTGGGTCAGTATGTGGTGGCTGCGATTCTTAACCGCGACTATCCCGCCGCGCAAGGCATCGTGTTAATCCTGGCTGGCATCGTTGTGCTGGGCAACCTTTTTGTGGACCTCTTGTATGGTGTGATCGATCCGCGCACTCGGGTGCAGGCGGGCGAAAAATGACGCGGTGGTGCATGGCGAAGTCAGGGTGCCGCGGGGTGATGGCATGCATGTCCTGACGCGGCTGCTGCGTGAACAGCCACTGGGCGCCTTGGGTGCCCTGGTCCTGCTGACAATGGTGTTCCTTGCCATTTGCGCACCGTTTTTCGCACCCTTCGATCCTACCCAGGGTGATGCCACTGCCTTGAATAGCCCGCCAAATGCTAAATATTGGCTTGGCACTGACGCTTTTGGGCGAGACAACCTTTCGCGGCTCATATTCGGTTCGCGGATATCTCTCTTGGTGGGCGTAGGGGCCAGCTTGTTGGGTGTGGTCACCGGTGCCGCACTGGGCATCGTGGCCACCTATCGCGGTGGCTGGCTTGATGTCATCACGCAACGTCTGATGGACGCAATGCTTGCATTTCCTATGCTGCTGCTGGCGCTCACCATGGCTGCGGTGCTAGGCCCTTCGTTGCCTAACGTAATTGTTGCGCTTGCGATACCGATCGTGCCGCGTGCGGCGCGCATCGCACGCTCAAGTGTGCTGGTGCTCAAGGCATCTACCTTTATCGAGGCGGCTCGCGCCACTGGTTGCAGCGACCTGCGCATCATGCTTAGGCATATTTTGCCCAATACTTTTTCTCCTCTACTGGTGATCGCCACTGCCTACCTCGGCCTGGCGATCGTGCAGGAAGCCGCTCTCGATTATTTAGGTGCCGGCATTCAAGAGCCTGATTCCTCCTGGGGCTTGATGATGTCTGGCTCGGCCACCACTCTTGCTTTGACCGCACCCTGGAACGTATTTTTTCCGGGGCTAGCGATTTGCCTTGTAGTCCTCGCTACCAACCTACTGGGCGATGCGATTCGTGATCTTCTCGATCCCAAACTGCGCGGTAAGTGACACCCTCGGTGCTGCCGCTCTCATCAATAAAGGAAAGTTACCATGAATAAGAGCGTGCTGCACACCAGTCTTTGCGATGATCTGAAGATTGAATATCCGATTTTTCTTGCCGGCATGGGTGTGAAGGGACGAGCGACTCCGCCTGAGTTGGTGGCCGCTGTCTCTAACGCCGGCGGAATGGGCATCCTGGGTTGCTCTTGGCTCGACAGCAACGAGGTGCGGCGCCGCATCCGTGCAGTGCGCAATCTAACAGACAAGCCGTTTGGCGTTGATTTGCTGCTACCGGCCAACATGGCCGAAGCAATACCTGACCGCATCGAAATGAGGGCGCGCATCGAGCGCGATCATCCCAAACACGCTGCATTCGTGCGCTCTCTGATGGACAAGTTTGGTCTGACACGGATGGTGGCTACGGGAGGCGTAATGTCGTCCGATTTCATTCGTGCGCAAGTCGATGTCTGTATCGAGGAGCGCATCGCGGTATTTGCCGCAGGCCTGGGTGATCCATCTTGGGTGGTGCCACTGGCACACCAGGCTGGAATCAAGGTCATGGGTCTGGTGGGCAATGTGAGAGGCGCCGAGCGGCAGGCCAAGTCGGGCGTCGATTATGTGATTGCACAGGGCTACGAGGCTGGTGGTCACACCGGCAAGATCGCCAACTTTCCATTAATTCCGATGGTGGTTGATGCGGTAGCGCCGGTGCCGGTTGTGGCCGCTGGCGCTATAGCCGACGGTCGCACACTGGTTGCTGGCCTGGCGCTTGGCGCGGTTGGCGTGTGGGTAGGTACGGCCTTCTTGCTTGCCGAAGAATCAAACCTTTATCCGATTCATCAAGATGAAATTATGCGTGGTTCAGCCGAGGACTTTGTAATCACGCGGGCATACACCGGCAAAACAGCGCGTGACTTCGACAACGCAGTAATCCAGGCATGGGAATCGGCAGACTTGAAGCCTTTGCCGATGCCGCTGCAAGGTGTGCTGATGGACGACTTCATCGCTGCTGCCGATGCTGCCGGCCGCGCTGACCTGATCAACAACCCAGTTGGCCAGATTGGCGGTATGTTGAATCGTCGGCGTCCAGCGCGCGATATCCTGATGTCGATGGTGCACGAAGCCGAGGGCGTGCTTGATCGCTTGCAATCTGTGCGCAAGCAGCAATGAGGCATACCTTGCAGGAAGCCGAAACAGCAGCGGGGCCACTCACCGGGTTGCGTGTGATTGATCTGGGCGATGGCACCGCCGGGCCGTTTTGCGCCAAATTACTTGGCGACTTTGGTGCCGAGGTAGTAAAGGTTGAGAGCCGAGCCGGTGATACGACACGCTTTCGAGGGCCTTTTACCGAAGACCGCCCTGACCCTGAATCCAGCGGGTTGTTCCACTACCTGAATACCAACAAATATGGCGTTGTTCTAGACCTCGAAGGCGCGAAATCATCTGCAACTTTGGAGAAACTTCTGGCTCAGTCCGATGTTCTGGTTACCAACTTGCCTACTGAGCGACTGCGCGCGGCGAACTTGTCCCCGGCAGCCTTGCGATTACGCCATCCTCACTTGATCATCACCAGCATTTCCCCATTTGGCAGCGATGGACCCTGGGCCGCCATGCGCGGAGACGAACTAGTCACATATGCCATGGGGGGTATGGCATATGGCACGCCCGGCATGCCTGACGCTGCCGATGATCTTGAGACCGAGCCGCCGTTGCATCCATCCTGCTATGTGGCTGAAACCATGGCTGGCCTGATCGCCGCAACCGCGACCATGAGCGCCTTGGAGAACCGTCATCACACTGGCAATGGCTGCCATGTCGAGCTTAGCCAGCATGCGGCAGTGGCTGCCATGCAGCATCGTGACATGACCAATTTTGCGTACCTGGATGGCACCTTCAACCGCCTGCTCAATCCGGTAAGCATTGGGCGCATGCCTAATTTTTATCTCCCATGTAAGGACGGTTACGCGACTATCGCAGCGCCAATGGAAATTCACTGGCAGCGCTTGGTTGAGGCCATGGGTCATCCAGACTGGGCTAAAACTGCCGAATTTTCAACATCCGGCGCGCGCTCCGCCAATTGGATTGAATTGAGGAGTCGTCTGGTTGAATGGACTATGACGGTAACTGGTGAGGAGTTGTATGCCCTTGCGTGCGAAAGCCAGCTACCGATATTTCCGTTTTATTCGGTGCGCAAACTGGTAGATTGCGATCAGGTTGCCGCACGCGGCAGCGTGGTTGAATTCATGCTCGGGGAGCGCCTCGCGCGCATGCCCGCCGCACCAGTACAGATGAAGGGTACACCGTGGGCTTTAAGGCGCCCGGCGCCGCGCAAGGGTGAGCACACAGCCCACATCGTGGACCAATGGACAGGGCCCGGAGCGTCGCCGCGAACCACGACTTCTCCCGCAAGCAATGCTGAATCAAGTGAGGAGCAGCGCCTTCCGCTGGCAGGATTGCGCGTGCTCGACCTTGGCCAGTTTATCGCTATCCCGTTTTGTACCTTATGGTTGGCCTGGTTGGGTGCTGAGGTGATCGTGGTTGAAACCCGTAAACGCATGACCTCGCGCACTGCACCGCCATTCGCGCCTGGTCTCGAAGGCAACCCGGATGCCAGCGCCTATTGCAATTTACTCAACAGCAGTAAAAAGAGTGTCACCGTTGACTTAACCACCGAAGCCGGGTGCGACCTGGTACGCCGCCTTGCCAGTGTGGTCGATGTGATGGTCGATAACTTTTCTACCGGTGTGCTCGAAAAGCTAGGTCTTGATTATGCGACGATCAGTGCGCAGAACCCGCGCTTGATCGCTGTATCGTGCGGGGCCTTTGGTCGAAGCGGTCCAATGAAGAATGCCCGTGGCTTGCACAGCGCGGTCAATCTTTTCTCTGGAGTTGCCGACGTAACCGGTTATGTGGGTGGCCATCCGCGCATCCTAGGCAGTGTGTTGCCCGACCCGCTGTCGGGCACCTACGCAAATTTCGCTATCCAAGCCGCCTTGCATCATCGCCATCGCAGCGGTCGTGGACAATTTATCGATCTGGGAATGTACGAGGCCATGCTCAGTCTGATTCCTGAAGCGGTTATCGATTTCAGCATCAATAACCGCGATCCGCGGCGAGCTGGCAACCGAGATCCAATCAAGGTGCCCCATGGTATTTACCGCTGCCGCCAAGAAGGTGGCTGGGTTGCTATCAGCGTAGATGGCGATGCTGATTGGAAAGCAATGTGTACTGCAGCAGGTCATGCCGAATGGCACCAAGACCCGCGTTTTGCCAATGTGGCAGCACGCCAAGACCATGTCGTTTTGCTCGATCAAATCGTCGGTGCCTGGACGATCGGTTTAGATGTCGATCAGGTCACGCAGCTGCTTCAGGCCGCGGGTGTAGCAGCGGGGCCGGTATTGCGCTGTGATCAGCTGGTCGACGACATACGGCTGCAGGCACGCGGCACCGTGATCACAACCGATCACCCGGTCGTGGGATCGCGTAGGCAACTTGGGTTGCCATGGCGCATGGACAGTGCGGCTACCCATTACAGCCGTGCACCACTTTTAGGCGAGCATTCGCGAGACTTGTTGACCTCTTTGCTTGGTTTGGATGGAGCGCAATACGATCGCTTGGTGGCGGATGGCGTTCTGAGTTAGACGCATGACGGATCGGTCGGCGTGCAGCTTGACAGGCCTTAGATCATTAATCTTGCATTTGCGTTTGGTAACGCACGAGCAACAGTTTTCGTTAAAGGAGTGGTAATGGACCTCGAATTTACGCAGGAACAACTTGAATTCCGAGGTGAGGTTCGCGCGTTCCTAACGCGCGAACTGACCCCTGAAGTGTGGAAAAACCACCGCGACCAGTCTGAGCAGGGCATGTGGACCGAAGCGTTCACCAAGGCCTTTAGGCGCAAGTTGGGTGCCGCCGGATACATCGGCATGGGATGGCCAAAGGAGTATGGCGGAGGCGGTCGCAGTCGGATCTATCAGGCGATCTTCTGGGATGAGATGGAATATTTTCGCGCTCCCGGCTTGGACCGATCGATCACCTATGTGCCAAATGCCTTACTCGCATTCGGATCGGACCATCAAAAGAAACTGCTGCTGCCGCAGGTCATGCGAGGTGAGCTGGCATGGTTTGTCGGGTACAGCGAACCCGAAGCGGGCTCCGATCTTGCCAACTTGAAAACCCTGGCAGTAGAGGATGAGGTGAGCGGTGATTTCATCATAACTGGGCAGAAATCGTTTTCCAGCGATGCCCATATGGCGGATTACGGCTGGGTAGCTGTGCGCACTAACGAGGAGATGTCACGGCATCGTGGCGTGAGCCTGTTTATTGTTGACATGAAAAGTCCTGGAGTGGAAATCACCCGCTATCAGACCCTAGCGGGGTGGACTCACCATTCGGTGTATTTCAATAAAGTGCGGGTCCCGCGTTCTATGTTGGTCGGCGATCTGAATGAGGGTTGGCGCGTTGTGATGGGCGCGATTGACTTCGAGCGTGCCGCATTGGCCAGTCACGGTCTGGTCGGTTTTCAGCTTGACCGACTTCTAGATTGGTGCGTTGCTGGCCATGATGGCGCCACGCCTCAAATTGAAGACCCCTTGGTGCAAGACGAGCTGGTGCGACTTGCGATCGAGGGCGAGGGCACACGGCTGATGACCTACTGGCTGGCTTCGCTCCACGAGCGCGGACTGATGCCGCAGCACGAGACTTCGTTGGCACTGCTTGTAAAACGCGAAACGGCGCGCCGCCTAGATGTGGCCGGTCTCGAACTGCTTGGACCCTTCGGGCCATTGCGAACCGGCTCGCCTTGGGTACAACTTAACGGAGAAGTTGAAGTCGAATACCGCGATCGCCTTTACTTTCAGTTCGCAGCTGGCGGCTTCGACATTACCCGCAATGTGGTCGCGCAGCGCGGCTTGGGCTTACCGCGCTAAAGGGATTTTCATGGATATCACACTTAACGAAGAACAGACCATGATTGCAACAAGCGCGCTTGAATTCGCGAAGGGTGCAGTCAACGCACAGCAGATTCGTGACCTTGAAACAACTGCGGATGGTTTTGATCGCGCCATCTGGCAGAAGATGGTTGTTTTAGGCTGGGCTGGAGCTGTGTTTCCTGCCGAGTATGGGGGTTCGGGGTTGGGCTTGTTCGAGCTCTCCCTAATCGTTGAGGCGTTGGGTCAGGGTGCAGTGCCCACTCCAATATTTTCTACTGTGGTCGAGGCCGGCCTGTTGTTAGTCGATGCCGGATCGGTTCAGCAACGCGCCTACTGGTTGCCGCGCATCGCCGATGGCCGTTCAATTCTGACCACGGCGATCTTTGAACCAGGTGGAGGTCTTCTGCGCGAGCAGGTTAGCACTTTGGTTGAGCTCAGCGCCGAAGGATTTCGAATCAATGGTACAAAGCTATTTGTGCGCGACGCCGGTGTTGCAGACGCGATCATCTGCCTTGGCCGCAGCAAGTCGGACAGCGATGCGCTGAGTCTGGTTCTTGTGCCTAAAGATACACAAGGGGTGGAGCGGCGGCGCCTGTGGGCCTCGGGTGGCGAGGCACTTTGGGAGGTGACATTTAGAGATGTCGCAGTACCGGCCGATGCCTTGGTCGGCCTGGCCGGCGATGCTTGGTCTCATGTCGAACAACTGTTGCTGCGCGGTGCAGCGATGAAGTCCGCCGAACTCGTTGGTATCGGTCAGGCCGCACTGGATCTGACACTGGAATACGCCAAGACGCGAAGGCAATTCGGGCAGCCTATTGGCAGTTTCCAGGGCGTGCAGCATCACTGCACTGAAATGTACCGGGATCTCACTGTGTGTCGCCTCCTTTGTTGGCAGGCTGCGGCAAGGTTAGGTAATGTCAAAAATGCTGCTCGCGAGGTGGCAATGGCCAAGGCCAAGACAGGGGAGGCGATTCCAGCGCTGACCCGTATCGCGCATCAGATTCATGGTGCCATCGCTTACTACCGTGACTATCCGCTGGAGCTTTATTACCATCGCGCAATCGCGGCATCTGCCGCCTACGGTGATTCCGGCCATCAGCGTCGCGCCCTGTCGCGACTGCTAAGGTCGGAGCTTGCCACATTCCAGGGGGAACATCGACATGAGTTATCAGTTCATCCGCTCTGAGCAGGACGAAGACGGCATTGTTGTCGTCATTATTGATGACCCTGCTGCGAAGAACGCCGTCAACTGGGAGATGAATCAAGAGATCATTGCAGAGTGTGTGCGCATCGAGGCTGATCCCACTGCACGAGTGCTGATCATCACCGGCAGCGGGCGCATTTTCTGCTCTGGCGGGAATATCAAGCGCATGACCGCCGAGGGAAAGTCGCTGGAACCGCCGGATCCAAGTCTGCGCGAAGAAATGTTTCCGCATGAGGCCGACATCCGCCGTGTGGTGATCGGACTCAGACGCATGTCGAAACCGGCTATTGCTGCTGTCAATGGACCTGCTATCGGTTCGGGAATCGGGATTGCCGCCGGCTGCGACATCCGAATTGCTGCCAGTAACGCACGATTCGGGTGGGTGTTCGTGCGCCGCGGCATCGTTCCCGATGATGCCAGTCTCGCTTTGATGCCTCAGATCATTGGTTACAGTCGCGCCTATGAATGGGGCGTCACTGGTCGCACCATCGATGCCAAGATGGCGTTGGCCAATGGGTTTGTCAGTGAGGTGGTCGAACCCGAGTTTTTGTTGCCGCGCTGCCGCGAACTTGCTCGCGAGATCATCGACAACGGCCCGCCCTTGACAGTTCAGTTATTCAAGCTTGCGCTGACCGAATCCTTGCATTATGGTCTTGAAGACGCCGTGAGGTTTACTGAGCGAGCGCAAAAGATAGCGCGCGCCAGTGAGGACCATGCAGAGGCACTCAAGGCATATTCGGAGAAGCGCAGCCCGAAATGGAAGGGGCGATAGGGACTAAAACCCAATCATCTGCACAAAGTTTTCTAAAGGTTCGCGCTCGGTACGAAAACTATTAATTTGCGCACTCTCATTGGCATAACCCAGCGACATGCCAGCGAATACCATGTGTGTTGACGGTACTTTCAGAAAAGTGGCGATGGTCTGAGGCCAGTTGGCCCATATCTCCTGCGGGCAGGTCCCAAGACCGCGCTCAACAGCAAGCAGCATAAGTGTCTGCATATACATGCCAAGGTCTGCCCATTGCGGCGGACCGACGCGGCGATCAAAGCAAAAGAACAGACCGACAGGTGCATCGAAGAATGAGTAGTTGCGCAGCTTCAAGCTTGACTGCACATCCATGCCCGGAAGTGCATCAAATACCGCGTAACGTTGTGAGGCCGCCTTGCTCCGTCGCGCACGAAGGGGTTCCCAAAGCCCTGGAGGATAGACCGAGTATTCGGGTGCCTCGACCTGGCCAGCATCAAAGCGGGCGCGGATTATTTTTTTGAAATCTCCCAAGGGTTCACCGCTCAATGCGTAGATCTGCCATGGTTGTAGATTCCCACCCGATGGTGCGCGTGCAGCTAATTGCAGGATCTCGCCAAGTAGGTCTGCCGCCACCGGCTCACTTTTAAATGCGCGAACCGAATGTCGCTGTCTGACTGCATCGCTTACGTCCATCGATTACTCTCCTGACTGTTATGCTAAACGCCCAAAAGAGCTTTTTTTAGGATTTTATGCATTTACTCAATAACTATTGAGGTTCAATGCCAGCGGCTTTTGCACCCGTTGTCCATTGCTTGATTTCTGAATCGATGAATTTTTTGAAATCTGCAATGCTCGACGCAACTGGCTCATAGCCCGAAGATCTCAATTGCGCCACGACTTCCGGGGTTTGCAACGCTTTTCTAAAGTCATCATTCAAGCGCTGAGCCAACTTAGGATCCATGCCTACAGGACCCCATAAACCCTGCCATGACTGAATGTTATAGCCAGGAACTAAAGACTCGGCAATTGTCGGAACTGTAGGGGCATGCGGCGAACGTTTGTCTCCCGTCATGGCGATCGCGATCAGTCGACCCGAATTGATATGTGGAAGTAACGTCGACTGGTCGCCCATCATCATGGGAGTATGACCGGCGAGAACATCGTTTACCGCTTGGCTAGTGCCTTTATATGGGACATGCGCCAACTTCAATCCAAGCGAAGACGACAACATTTCAAAGCCGAGGTGGGCAACGCCCCCTACACCCGAAGAGGCATAAGAATATTTTCCTGGATTTACCTTAATTAATTCAATCAATTCGCTTGGAGTCTTTACGCCAAGCGAAGGGTGTGTCACCAGAATCCAGCTTGTTCCTGTCAGCTGTGAGATAGGAGTGAAATCAGCCACCGGGTCGTACATCATCTTTTTTACAGTAGCTACATTCATGGCGTGTGTCTGCGCGCCCCCGATCAAAAGGGTATAGCCATCAGGTGCTGACCGAGCTACAAAACTCGACCCGATCATGGCTGACGCACCTGGACGGTTATCAAAAACAATCGTCTGTCCCCAGCCCTCCTGAAGCTTTTGCTGCAACGAGCGACCGACAAAGTCGACAGGACCACCCGCTGTGTAGGGCACGACTATGCGCACCGTTTGATTGGGAAATTTTTGCGCTATGGAGGGTTTCGCAAGTAGTGCTGAGATGGCCAACACAACAGCAATAGCAACATTCTTCATGAGAACTCCAAATTGAAAGCATGCTGTAGCCGGTTTCAAATAGTCTTAACCGGGATCATTAATAATTTTTTGATCTTCTAGTCAAAACAACCCTTAATTGTCAGTTTACTCTGGATGCTGGGGCGCTAATACAGTCGGTTCGCTTTAGATTGCACGAAGACGTCTAGATTCTTAACGCTTTAGGTTTTGAGGCTAACTAACGTGTAATATGCGTGCAATAACTCGATCTAATTTGAGGGCCAAAAGTCACCCAGAAGCCCTCAGCGCGACAACCAGTTGCGTTAGCAAGGAAAAAGCACCTCGCAAGGTGGTGCTTTTTTAGGTGGCTCCTCGACCTGGGCTCGAACCAGGGACCTACGGATTAACAGAAAGCCAAGCTCGTGAAAAACCCTTATAAATCAATGACTTATATACATAAATGGCAAACGTGTAATATTTCGTGTAATTGCCCTAGAGTTACATAATGTAACTGGACGGGTATCGGGGCAGTTATTCAGGTTTTGACCTCGCTATTTTGACCCAAAAACTTCGACGACTCGCGCGGGACTTGATCCGAAAAAGGCAAAAGTTCATCGACAAAAGTCGGGCTAGAACCAGCTAAGCGTCAATTTGACTGAGTGATCAGCGTCAACATTGATCATGAACCCAAAATCTCGCAGGGTAGGGGGTTTATGAATTTTGGCGAATGGGGTACCCTGGCCGCTAATTTTCTTTGGTCGCTTAAGGAGCTCTGGTCGCCCATTTCGCCCTATTTACTTTTTGTGCAGGCTGGGATTCAGGGCATAGAGCCCGGTTATTGAAGCTTCGCCGAGCACTCGTGTGCGCTTTATTGCTGCCAGCGCGTCTTCCTTGTCAAAACGGCCCTCCACGTCGAGCCGCGGTGCTTCCAGCGCATACAGGGTGAATACGTAGCGGTGCGGGATTTCGTCATTCCACGGCGGGCACGGGCCATCGTAGCCATAGTAGTCGCCGCGCATCTTCTCGTTTGACTTGAACCACGCCGTGTATTCGTTGATTCCCTGACGCGTTCCGCGTGTAGCCTGCGGCCCCGGTTTACCGCCCACCGTTACATCGCGCGAGAACTCGCCGAGCGCAATTGGTGGACCCTCGGGCGCTAGGTCGATAAGCACCCAGTGGCACAACGTGCGACGAGCAAGGCTCTTTGATACGACGGCACCATCCTTGTTGAAGGTATCGAGATTAACCGGCACGTCGAGGTCGTCGTTGATCAGCACAAGGGAGCGCGTGCCGCTCGGCAGATCCGACCACGCAAGGTGAGGATTTAGGTTACGTCCCCACACATACTCCTTATCCGGACCGAGAAGCCCGAAGGCGCACTCATCCGGCATCCTGCCCATGTCCTGAAAGGTTTCACTGGTCAGGCGCATGATGTCCTCACTGCTGCTGCGTTTTTCATCAGTTACTCCTAAAGAAAAACAGGTTTTGCCACTGAATAGGGGCGCGTTTGTTTCACACGGTCACCAAAGCGATTTTGGGAAACGCGACGATTGCTGCGATGACCGCAAGGGCAGCCACTGCGAAGGGAAAGGCGCCTTTGTAGATGTCGTAAAGGGTAATGCCCTGGCCCAGTCCGTCGCGATCAAGAGATGCCTTGACAACGAAGGGCGACATGCCCAAGGGAGGTGTGATCAGGCCCACCTCGATCGCGATCATGGTGATGATGCCGACCCAGACCAGGTCACCGCCCAGCATCTTGAAAATCGGCGCGAACACCGGTACTGCAATCAAAAGCGTGGAAGTAGAGTCGAGCGCGGTGCCAAGCACCAGCAGAATCAGGATGTAAACAATCATCACCGTGAGCAGCGTGTACTGCTGCTGGGTCACCCAGTCGCCGAGGTAGCCAGGCAGCCCCGACATCGCTAGGAAGCGGCTGAACATGGCGGCGGAGGCGATGATCAGGATCAGAGATGCGGTCACATAGCCGGTGTCGATGAGCACGTTCCAAAACACGCGCAGCGTGAGCGAGCGACGAACCAGCGCGACCACCAGCGCGCCGGCCGCACCAACGGCTCCTGCCTCGGTAGCGGTGAACAGGCCGAAATACATCCCGCCCAGCACCAGCGCTACCAGGAACAGGATCGGCGCTAGCTGGCTTCCGAGGTGGCGCATGGATTCGGCCGCGACTTCCGGTGTGGAGTTCGAGCCGACCCACTCCGGCTTGAGGCGCGCAATAACGTAGATGGTGCCCATGAACGCGGCCGAGAGGATGATCCCGGGAACGATGCCAGCGTTGTAGATGTCGCCGATTGAGATGTCGGCAATGACGGAGTAGATGATCATCAGCACCGAAGGCGGGATCAGCATTCCTAACATGGCAGAACCGGCGACGATTCCCACCGCCAGCCGTGGGTGATAGCCGCGCTTGAGCATTTCGGGAACCGCGATCTTGGTGAAGAGTACGACTGCCGCCACGGTGATACCGGTGATCGCCGAGAAGATGGCGTTGCCGACCACCGTGGCCTGTCCCAAGCCACCGGGCACGCGATGCAGCATGCGGTGGGCCACTAAGTAGGCATCGCGCCCAACGCCCGCGACCATGACGAAGAAACCCATCAGGACGAAGAGGGGCACCGTCCCGAATTCGTACTCGGCGATGGAATCGGTTGCAGCTTGGCCGAGCATGGTGCCGGCGATGTCCCAGTCTCCCCGCACCAGCGCGGTCCCTACGAAGGCGACCAGAAGCAGCGCGGTCGAGATGTGCATGCCAAGGTAAATTAGCAGCGTCAGCGCGGCAAAGCCGGCGATGCCGATCTCCAGCGGGCTCAGGAGATCACCTTGTTTGCCGGATCAATCACGAACAGGCGTTCGCGCTTCGCGCCCGAGCGGAAGTACTGCACTGCGAGCACAACGTATTGCAGTACCATGACTGCGCAGCCGAACGTGATGACGGAAAAAACCGGCCACCTCGGAAAGGTGAAGACTGACGGCATACCATAGTAGTCGCCGTTAGCAAAGGATTCTTGAGCGAGGGGGAGCACGTTCAGGCACACCACGCTGAACATTGCACCGCCCACCAGGTGATACAAGCCGAGCAGCCACTGTTCACAGCGGATCGAGCGGCGCCCGACCAGGTCGAGGAAACCGTCGGAATTGATCACTCGGCCGGCCCGCAGCGTGCTTGGAAACTGCAAAAACACGATCACCGCAATCGACATTGAAACGATTTCCGGCGTTCCCGGCAGCGGCCGGTTGAGGAAGTACCGGCCCAGAACGTCGCACAGAATGACCACCATGACGAGCAGAACCATGCCAGTCCCGAATGCGTTCATCACCGATGTGAGAACGCCAAGCGGCGAGACGCTTCTCATTCTTTGTCCCAATCGCGTGCGAACTTGATGCCTTCGGCGCGCACCGCGTCCATGTACGCGCGCAGCACCTCGCGCGCTGGCTGTCCGATCTTCTCAGCATTGGCGGCCCAGGCCTTGGTGGGGTTCTCGATGGCCTTGGCGAGTTTTACCTTCTCCGCCGGGGCGAACTGCAGGATCTGGCCGCGGTTTTCCCGGTAAGTATCGAGCGAGCGAACCGATTGCACAAACTGTTCCCTGTGGTACGCCGAGCTGAACTCTTCTGCCGCGACACGCATCGCAGACTGAACTTCCTTGGGTAGCTTGTCCCAGCGCGCCTTATTGATCGTCAGTCCACCGGCATACATGGCTCCGAAGCCAACCTGGACGTAGTTGGGTGCTACCTCCCAAAGCTTGGCCGGCACCGCACCGGAGGCGAATGTCAGCGCGCCGGAATAAACACCCGACTTGATGTCGTTGTAGTAGGCTGGGATGTTGCTAACCACTCCTACCGCCCCAGAGCCCTTGATCCACGGCAGCGCCACCGGCACGCTGCCGAGTTTGCGGCCGTTGAAGTCCTCGAACTTTGCCAGAGGGAAGTTGGTCACCATGCCGTAGTCGTCGGTACCGAACCCAGTCAGGTATACCTGCTTGTGGTCGGCCCAGGCTTTGGTGAGCGCCGGAACTTTCTGGTGCAAGTCGTTCATGATCCGGGTGATGACGCGCGGGTCGGTCGGACCGAACGGAGTCGCGTAGGTAACGTTCTGCAGCGGCATCTTGGCAGGATGGAACACCGTGGCGACGATGCCCATGTCCGAAATTCCCTGTTCGATGGTTTCCAACTCCGAGCCGATCTTGGCGAGCGTGCCTCCGTATGCCTCGGTCCAGACGATCTTATGCTTGCCGGTCTTTGAAAGCTCCTTGTTCACGGCCGGGATGAAACTCTCGCGAACATGCTTGACCCAAAGGAAAACGGGTGCATGGCCAGCGGAGATGGTGAGCTTGATTTCCTGCTGCGCGAGCGCCAAGGGCACAGCGGCCGACAGCGCGGCGAGGGTCAGGATGCGGGACAGTGCATTCAAGGGTTTTCCTCCTATAAGGCCGTTGTTTAGCTTGCGCACAAACTCTACCACCAATTGGCGTGAACTACAGGGCATGCTCTTTTAGCAGGAAATCCACGAAAGCCGCATCCAGAGCGCTTGCCGGATGATGCGTGCCATAGCAAACTCACTTAGCTTGCGTTCTGCCTGACAACCCAAAGAGAGGAATCCTACCGATCCAGTTTCTCGCGTGTGCGTGTACAGATAAACTGACAAGACGTTGCTGCATCTGCCGGCGATGCAGGACAAAACATGAAACATGGAATTACTGGGAGCAAGCAGACCCCTGCTATTTTGCTAGTTGATTCAATCACCGAGGTCGAGGCCGCCGACCAGGGAAAGATCGTGGTTTCGGCATCGCACGGCGGGATAAGCTCCGCACGGTTTGCGCTCGAAGTCCCTCTGGCACTGGTGTTCTTCAACGATGCAGG